>ERZ773359.5338-NODE-5338-length-12398-cov-14.380540_pt1 | contig 12398 bp, 9 predicted proteins | sample MGYA00374955_ERZ773359 | MGnify/ENA primary metagenome ERZ773359 (study PRJEB29098, sample SAMN04486028) | biogas fermenter metagenome | study: EMG produced TPA metagenomics assembly of the Biogas fermentation microbial communities from Germany - Plant 4 DNA1...
CCATAATTACTACAAATTACCTATTGCTATAAAGTTTACATTCTAATATAGTTCAATTAAAAGTGGGGTATGCTGCTGCTATTACCCCTAGTATTTTTAGTTTACATTCTAATATAGTTCAATTAAAAGCAAAAAACTAGAGTGCATAGCAACGGATATTTAAGGGGTTTACATTCTAATATAGTTCAATTAAAAGTTCCATTTTCAATTAACTTGTCTTTTTCTTTTTCGTTGTTTACATTCTAATATAGTTCAATTAAAAGTTCTGGAGTCATGTATGCTCCATGTTTTCTGATACTGTTTACATTCTAATATAGTTCAATTAAAAGATGGCATCTGTAGACTTAACTCATAGAAAAAGTCTGTTTACATTCTAATATAGTTCAATTAAAAGTCCGACACATAATAATCATTAGATACACCTAATACTGTTTACATTCTAATATAGTTCAATTAAAAGATTAGGTGTCAATTCTTTATCGTATCTAACATCAGCGTTTACATTCTAATATAGTTCAATTAAAAGCTATGTTCGATGTCAATGTTTAGAGCAACATTTTTAGTTTACATTCTAATATAGTTCAATTAAAAGTTTGCCTATTAGTTGATATAATTCTGGATTACCATCGTTTACATTCTAATATAGTTCAATTAAAAGATAGCTTTTTTATTCTCATCAGCAGGGGCTTGTCTTGTTTACATTCTAATATAGTTCAATTAAAAGTTCCCTTTGCTCTTTTGTAGTCTTCTGTCTAATAAAGTTTACATTCTAATATAGTTCAATTAAAAGAGTAAAGAACAATTATTAGGCTATTTAGTGTTAACGTTTACATTCTAATATAGTTCAATTAAAAGTTTATTCTTCCATCTTCATTTTCAATTACTCTAGTGTTTACATTCTAATATAGTTCAATTAAAAGCCTAGGTGTTAAATGGCCACTGCGTAATACCTGTCAGTTTACATTCTAATATAGTTCAATTAAAAGCTCTACTGTACCAGTTGGCACCTCTTCGTTTTCTTCGTTTACATTCTAATATAGTTCAATTAAAAGTCAGGTGATGTCGTAGAAGTATATGAGTATGACAAGTTTACATTCTAATATAGTTCAATTAAAAGTGATAAATTTATAAAAGCTAATGGGTATGAGTTTAAGTTTACATTCTAATATAGTTCAATTAAAAGATCGTCTTTGTAAAGCTCTCTTAAACTTTCTTTGCTGTTTACATTCTAATATAGTTCAATTAAAAGATTTTAACTAGACGATTTATATCAGGTCCATAATTAGTTTACATTCTAATATAGTTCAATTAAAAGGAGGAATAGTTTATGAAAAAGTACAATGCAACTTTAGTTTACATTCTAATATAGTTCAATTAAAAGACTTCATTAGTACTTACAATTTCTTCACCAGTTTCGTTTACATTCTAATATAGTTCAATTAAAAGCTATAGGCATTCCCTTATCGTATAGTCTTAAATGCCTGTTTACATTCTAATATAGTTCAATTAAAAGAACAGCAGGGCTGCATCCAGAGGAACTTACAACAATGTTTACATTCTAATATAGTTCAATTAAAAGTTTTCTATATTTACTGTCCCGTTTTGGTTGTTTGTTGTTTACATTCTAATATAGTTCAATTAAAAGAAGTTCCTGGAGTACCTGGATCTACTATAGTGCCATCGTTTACATTCTAATATAGTTCAATTAAAAGAACTAGTCAAGAAATTAATAGAGTATCATGAACAAGTTTACATTCTAATATAGTTCAATTAAAAGTCTTCAATTTCAGCACTTTCTACAAAACTTTTTAATGTTTACATTCTAATATAGTTCAATTAAAAGAATATCCCCTTTCTTGTAAGGAGGTCTGATTACAAAGTTTACATTCTAATATAGTTCAATTAAAAGAAATATCTGATATAGCAAAACATTTAGGGAAGTCCATGTTTACATTCTAATATAGTTCAATTAAAAGTGAAGCCACCTAGTGGGTATATAGTTGACCATATTAAGTTTACATTCTAATATAGTTCAATTAAAAGAATCTTTTGTTCTCTCAATTAATCACCTACTTTAAAGTTTACATTCTAATATAGTTCAATTAAAAGATAAGCAAGGGGTTCGCGGGGGTCCCCTGCTTTTTTGTTTACATTCTAATATAGTTCAATTAAAAGTGTCAAGGTGGAGACGCTGAAAGCGTACTACCTTGAGTTTACATTCTAATATAGTTCAATTAAAAGAAAATTGATAAGTAAAGGGTAGTAACTACCATGTTAGTTTACATTCTAATATAGTTCAATTAAAAGTGGACGGAGGAATGGGCAGAAAATGTATATTATAATGTTTACATTCTAATATAGTTCAATTAAAAGTAAAACATTAAAAGCTGTACTATTTGCAGTAAACAAGTTTACATTCTAATATAGTTCAATTAAAAGGATTTAGATACAGATAGTAGGGAAAGGTCCTTGAAAGTTTACATTCTAATATAGTTCAATTAAAAGAAACAAGGGTTCATAATTCAATATTTAGTGATTTCGGTTTACATTCTAATATAGTTCAATTAAAAGGAAGGTGTAGAAAACCAGACATTACTTGTTATAGATGGTTTACATTCTAATATAGTTCAATTAAAAGACTTCCTCCTGTACACATTGATTTAACTGGTACAGATACTTTGTTTTTGTCTACCTATTACTACTTTCACTAAAATTAATGTAATTACTGATTGATTTTAACATAAATATGTCTATAACCATTGTTATATTGCTAGTTGTCTATCCCCCAGTAAATTTACATTATTATAGGTCGACAATATATATCCTAAAAAAAATTAGATGTTTTATCATCAATTATCCCTAAATATTCTTTATCTAACCACTTCTCATTTCTACTCTTAAATACTATTACGGAATCTTTGTCTTTCCTAATGTATCTTTTTAATTCGGCTTTTAACTTCATATAATTTAATTCCGTTAAGTTGCCTTCAAATACGGATTTTTGAATATGAGTTAAATATTTCTTACAGATTTTGAATGTGTTTCTTGATACTTTAGCCCCTGCATCATCGGCCAAAATATCATATACGAGGATTACATACATATTATATCACCACCAAATCTTAAATCCAGAGTACTCTTTTTCTCCGATAATATGTTTTATTAACTTGTAGCATTCCAGCCTTATTAAGTACCTATAAGAAACATCTCTTCCTAATTCTTTATGAGATAGGGTACTCTCCAATCTTTTGTCATATTCCATAAGTATTTTTCTTTTCCCAGATTCTTTTAAATATAGGAAATTGGATTCACTTTCAAAATCTTCTTCTGTAATTTGGTTCTTATTTAGCAAGGAAAATATCATTCTATCACCGATTAAAGGCTTAAATATTTCAGCAATGTCCAAAGATAGAGAGAATCTTTTAGTTCCTGGTTCATGTAAAAAGCTAACTGTTGGATTTAGCTGAGTTTTATATATTTCACTTAGGGTTGTAGTATAGATTAGGCTATTTACAAAAGAGATAAGAGTATTAATCATATTATCTGGTGGTCTTTTTACTCTTTTTTCAAATTCTATATCTTGCTTGATAATTTCATTCCATGTCGAATAATAAATTTTCCTAATATTACCTTCTATCCCCATTATTTCATTAATAGATTCTCCATACTCAAGCCTATTAATTAAGCTATTGATATTTCTCATAGGTTCTTCCAAATCAATACCTCTACCATTATAATATCTAAGATTTCTATAAATATTATGAGATCCAGCTTTTAATATTTCTTTAGCTATCCTTAATCTTTTCTCTTTGTCATCATAATGGCGGACTTGTTCCACTAATAAATACCCACTAATATTTGCTTCTCTCGGATAATAGCTACCACTATAAAAACCATAATAGTTAAATACATGTATTATTATACCTTTCTGGGATATAAAATTTAATAATTTTGTATTCAAACTAATTTCTCCAAAAAGATATATTTCGTCCGTAACTTCAACTTTAAGATTCTTTTCATCTCCCTCTAAACCAGTTATTAGTATATTATTGTCCCTTCTCCTTAAATCACCATCTTTTAGTATATAAAAAGTTTCACCCAATACCCCACCCCCTAAATATAACAAAGTTCATAATAAGAACATTTTTTACAATAGGCTTTGTTAATTGTATTAGGAGGCAAGTCCAAATTTATAATATATTGAATTTGTTCTAAAACCTCCATTAACTCTTTCTCCTCTGAATCTGTAAGGAATATTTCTTCTCGTTTTCTTATTAATGGATAATCTAGTATGCCTTTTTCTATATTTACTCCTCTACTTCTTAATACCCAAATATAGTATTTAAGTTGCCATTTAGCAGCCACATCCAGTTTTCTAGATTTCTTTACTTCATGTATAATTTTCCAATCCTTCAAAAAATCAATGTTTATAGTTTCATCTATTAGGATACTCTTTTTTTCTCTACTATAGGAATTTTCATCTACTATTTTTCCCATGCCTACAAGCTCGCTGTTATGCTCCATGTCTAAGTTTTTCACAAAATACCAAAGTTTTCTTTTGCAAACAAAATAATAATTAACCATAACACCAGTTATTTTCATAATTATCACCTAAAAGAAATTACCCGTAGAATCCAAATCATCTTCTATTACATTAGTGAATCCTATCTTATCATCATAGTTACATTTATAAATATTTAAAGTCTCAAACTCATTTATATCAATTGTTATATTGTTTCTAGGATTAAAGCTGTAATATGGAATGGATATTTTATATTTATCTAGCTCTAATCTTGCTCTAGCTTTCTCTGCTCTCGAATATTTTAATTCATTATTATACTTAAGTATATTTATATGTTTTTCGATTTCTTCCATGTTCTGTTCATACACAGTATGAGGGATTATTGAAATATTGTTGATATTTCTAAACATATACATAACTTCCTTTTTTGTCTTTTCATTAGTATAAATAGATTTTAAATAATCTAAAGTATCTTTAATATCCGTAAAATATCTTGAACCCTTAAGTCTCTCCTTTGTATAAGTATTATTAATTATTTCTAATTTTTTACTTTCAGTTAGTTTTCCATCTAGTTTTTTTATCTCTTCTTTAGATATTTCAAATATTTTCCTATCTATTACAAAGCCAACTCCCCTAATTCTTTCTTCTCCTCCAGTAAAAACATAGCAATTATAATCTTTGTCACTAATAAATTCTCTATTACGATAACATCGCCCTAATCTCTGAAATAGTCCATTGATGTCGGAAAGTTCCGTTATGAGTACATCAAAATCTATATCGAGCGAGGCTTCTAATATTTGAGTACCAATCCAAATTCCCTTTCCTACCGAACCCTTTTTTCCTAATTTTAATATCTTGTCCTCTTTTTTGCTCCTATCTTCTTTGGTAAAATAACTGTGAATTAAATTTAAATTTTCTAGTTCATAATTATTCTTAAGGTTCTCATAGAGCTCTTGTGCTGTCTTTACAGTGTTACAAATTACTAGTATTTTATCCTCCTTCTTAGACTGTTCAACAATAAATTCTGGTGATATCAGTTGATCTATTACTTTGATGCTATGTCTAATCTTCTTATCATCAATAAATGGATCTGGTTTTAGAAATTCAATACCTTCCTCTCTTAACAAATCTTCAAACAGGGGAGGAAATGTAGCTGTTAATATGGCAAATTTCCCACCTAGTTTTGTTATAAATTTCAATCCATATACTAAATAGGCTACTAATTCAGGACTATACATTTGTATCTCATCGATAACAACTTTTGAATAACTAAGAGAAGCAAGCTTTAATTCAAATCCTCTATACCTATAAACAAAATCAAATAATTGATCTATTGTTGCAATAGTAAGTGGAAGAGATAGTAGCCTTGTCCTATCAAAATATCTGCTTAATCCCTCGTCTTCATCGCTTCTCTTTACATATTCACTAAAGCTGTCTGAATGTAATACTCCTACTCTTTCATCAATGTTTTCTAATACTATTTGTTTTTTTATTCGATCATAGATTGCATTTATAGCCACCTTAAGTGGTAAAGTGAAGAAACCTTTATTGTTTCCAATCCAAAGGAGTCCTGCTTCTGTCTTACCCATACCAGTTTGAGCAACAGCAACAATATTATTATCTTTATTTTCTTTCATATATTTCTGTAATTCTTTCCAATCTGCATTAGGGTCTTCTTTTTTCCAAGCTTTTAATAAGTTGTTTAAACCATCTTCTAAAAAGTCATTAGGGTATTCGACTTTTTCATGTGCACTTGAGGCATAATCAATTCTATTTAACATCCCTTTTACTTTAATATATTCATGAAAAACTTCTTCACCATCATTTTCATCAATGCGATTACTACTAAAATATCTCAAAGGAAATTTATATGCCATTAATTTAGGGACTTTATCATAGTTAAAGTTCTTAATTTCTTCATTTATACCTTTAATTTTATTATTAATTTCCTCATAATTTGTATTTAAATCTAATTTAAACTTCCTCTCATGATGGAATGCAATAGAGTTTACTAATATCTTCATTCCATCCTTCCCGTAGTTCTCTACAATCTCCTTCCTAGGTAATAATCCAACACTTAGGTATGCATGCGGTATCTCATTTTCTATTTTCTTTCCCCTTATTTTATTTTGAAAATCTCTATTTAACTTCCCTAAATCGTGATAAAGGCAAGCTAAATAAAGTAGATCCCAATTGATATTAAAATTTGGATACAATTTCTTTAGTATTTTCACATTCTCTAATAAACGATTAGTATGTTCTTCCAAAGTTTCTTCTGGTCGAGACTTAGCAAAATAAATCATATTTACCCCCCTAAAAGTATAAGGTAAGATGTTTTCTTACCTTATACTAAAAATACTAGATTATCGTCTTCGTCCTTGGTTATTTTTTCATCTTCCCAGGCTACTATTTTGCTACCATATATTACATCTACTTTGTTCCATTTTCTTATATATATAGGATTTTTTTTCGTATTTATATTCTCTAACTTATAATCTTTAGTTAAGCTATATCTTGTTCCTGGTAAGACACGATTTTCTTCTCCTACTGCAATACCCACTTTTTCCTCTTTTACATATCCCACAGGTATATAGGCACTATAAAAATGCTTTAATAAAGTATCATCCTCAAGATAGTCCTCATATATATCAACAATTTTTATCTCTTCTATTGTAACTAAATCCTCATGTCGTCCAAGGGATGGATATTCAATAGGATATTTCAATGCATTATAAACCTTTTCAATTTCCTCCTCATTCTCTGGTACGATATGAATCAATAATTCAACATCAACTAATAATTCTGCTGTAGCAACTCCTTTTATTACACCATATCCTCCTACATTGATATTATGTCTACCTTTCTCATGCTTACCTCCTGATTTAAACTCATATCTTGTATATAAGTCATTCACCTTAGAATAATATTTGCCTTGTATACTGACTTTCATAGGATGGTATTCTTTATAATCGCATAGTCTGTGTACCATGCCTATAACAGTAGATGGTGGTGGAAGAGGATATGTTTCTTTTAACTGAAAACTAGTTGGTTTCTTATAATTAACCATGTTCTGATATAATTTTATTCTAATCCCCTTCATAGTAATCTCTAACCTTTCTCTGAAGATCTTCAAAGAACTCTTTTATAGTTACTACATCTAATTTCTCCTTTATCTCATTTTCGTTTTCAAATACCCCAGCTACAATTCCTACCTTTGTACTTTCTTTTATTTCTTCATTTAGTACATCAATTATTCTATCAACTATTAGTGTTTTATTTTTTACCTCAATTGCATTCTGAAATAATGGATTTTTAATTGTATATACTCCCCCTATTATAAATAATGGTTTCAAATCTTCTCTTCTTCCCTTTATATCTCTATATAAATATCTAATTGTATCCAGTAATCTATTTACCCTTTCTGCTTTTTCTCTATTATCAATTTCTATATCATCATTTTTATCAATTCCAACCTTATCTAAATCAATAGTAATTGTATAAGAGTAGAAAGATCTATGAATTTCACTTTGTGCAATATTTCCTCCATCTTTTAGTTCATTTTCCTGTTTATTATATCTATCCAAAAGTCCTTTGTTAGTTAAGAAATCCAAATCTCCTCTAAAAGGTTCTAAAGATATAGCATTTGATAGCCTAACTACTGCAGATCTAGTTTTAGATGGTTTAGCTGTTTTCATATAACCAAACAAATCTATCTCTGGAGATTCTTTAATTGTTGTATCTGGTGCAAATTGTAAAACCGATCCATCTAATCCTATTTTAGTATGATCAACCCCCATTTGATTCACAATGTTATATCTTAAAGCCTGTCTTGATATATAAGTGTATTGCTCACCCTTCCCCCTTGAAATTTTCTTTAAAGCTGCAACATTTCCTATAGATTCCCCATAATTAGCACTTTCTGCTTCAAAAATTATAGTTACAGTTAAACCCATTTTTTTCATTTAGTTAACCCCCTCATTAATATTTTCCATATTCTCCTTCTCTTCTTCACTTAAAGCACTTGATACTAATCCAGTAACAAAAGCGTAGCCAATTATACCTAATTTATCTTCATCTTCTAGAACCTCTATTAATCCTTTAGGTACTTGCTTTCCAACATACATATAGCTGTTTAATAAATTGTGTAAGAAACTTTCAGCATTTCTCGTTTTTAAAGCATTTAGCAACCTATATGCTATTCCTTTAACCTTTTCCTTATTATCTTTATATTCTTGACCTAAATACCATCCATTTCTATTAGAAATATTAATCATCTCTGTTCTTTTCTGTTCATTCATCAAACCGCTCACTCCTTTCAAAAAGTTTAGATTAATTTGATTTATAGATTTAATATGATATGAGTTGTAGTAAGTTGTCACACCTTCTGATTTAGTCAATTTATTTATTAAAAGTATGTGAATTAAGTTAAACATATTTACTCCATTTAAAATTCTCTCAATTACCATTGGATACAAGTAGTAATAATTTCTACTCTCCATATATCCAGCTGAGATAAGCCCATTCAGCAAATCTCTCGAGTTTACAATGGTTTCAATAATCTCTCGGGATAAAATATTAAATCTATATCTTCCGTTTACTTTTCTTATAACTTGTACATCTGATAATTCATATTCAGTCCTAATATTTACTTCCTTCTGCATTGCTTGTACTAGTGCTTTATATATATATAAATTCCTGTTGGTTTCTCCTTGCCTAACGCTCTGCATGATACTTTCTTTCACATTATTATTTGCTGCGATTAATTCTTGTACACTTTGATTACAGTTAATAAAAATTCCATCATCACTAGTTGTAAAAAACATTCCACATGGCATACAGGAATAGATTAACCTGGCTAAATCACAAATGTATACATCGTTATAAAAATTCCATACATGTGATGTTTTCCTATTTGTATCAAATCCTGTATCTACTAGGAAGCCCATATCATATGCTGTAGATTTATTTTTTATAGGAAGTCCTGTTACAAAACAAGATAATTTAAATTTTCTTTTATCTTCATTTAGATATTCTATTGTCTTGTCCACAAATGTCTCTTTATAGTCCCTATAAATATCGTTATGCTTAGGCATCCTATTTAAAAATGAAACATTCTCCCAAGATTGATTCACTATATTATAAATCAAGGTTTTTGCGAAAAGATATTTTTTGCCATCATACGAGTATACATATTTATATATAGATTCTATTATTTTAAATTGTTGTATTAAATCCTCTTTCACATCTTCTATATTCTGGCCTTTTAATAGTTTAATTTGCTTTAACCTTTTTTCTTCCTCTTGAATATCTATTTCAGAAGATATAAACTCATAAACTTTACTGTAATTTGATCTTTTTAGATAATCTTTAAGCTCTACAATCATTTTGTTAAAATTATCTAAGTCGCTTTCATTAAAAGTTTTAAAACCATCCTTATAATGGGCTATTTGTTTTTCATAAAACCTTTTTAACCGAGCCCAATGGGTTATATCTTCGTAAGTATCTATAAGATAAGAAAAAAATTTTTCCTCAAAATTTTCAAGGACATCTTTGGTAAACTCTATATAATTATCTTTTACTTCAACTCTATTCCCTGCATATTTTAAAATATTATAGAACCCTAAAATTCCAGCATTGAATTGCCAGTCTGATAATTGAACTCTTATTTTTTCACCCACTCTATCACCTCCTATACAAGATCTACCATTCCAAATCCACTGCTCTTTAATGATCCTATTCCACCTTTATAAAGATAATCCAAAATATATGGTCTGGCTTGTAATTTCAATGAGCAAATATTAGATAGAACCTCTATTCCATAATGTTTTACCTTTACTTCTTTATTTTTTAATACTTCGAATTGAATTTCCTCAATATCGTATTTGATGTCATTACCAAAATGATTTATTAGTTGATGTTTAAGATTTTCAATGAATATTTCTTTTCCCTTTTCATCACTTAAGGAATGGTACCAAGTTTTTTTATTGTCTCCTTCATGCTCTCTTACAACGATTGGTGACATAGTAGTATATATTGTACTATCTCCTGTGATAATCTTCTCTTTATTCATACCTATCCTGTTTATAGTGATGGAATTGTTTTTAAACTCGTATGTTTTTCTTTTATTTCTTAACATGCTATTGTAGAAAAAAATTCCATCTTGCATATCTACTGTAGAAAAGTTTAAGATTATTTTTTTATCAGGTAAAATTATTTCTTCCCTTTCAAATTTACAACTTGGCATATACATTGAAAAAGTAAAACTCTTTCTTTTGCTTTTTCCTTCTTCGTATAGGGATTTATAATAATTCTTGTCATAGCTCTCATAGGTGTGTTTTAAAAATGATAAAATTACCCTATTTTTATCCTTTGGTATTTTTTCATTCCCTAATAATAGTTCTACATTAAACCTCATCCCCTCACCTCCTTTTTTTCCATTATTATTTTGTTTAATTTGGTTATATATTAATTTATAATATTCTCCAATAAATGTCAATATATAATTGAGTTTTTTCTGTTTATTTATTTAAATAAAAATGTTATACTTTAAAAGTACAAATTAATAGAACCAGTATTGTATGGAATGTAAATTTATTATTTTGTTTAATTATTGTTTAATAGAACTAAATTAGAAAACCTCATCGCCATTAAGTGATATTATAATAATATCACTTAATGGTGCAATAAAACTGTACCTATTTATAGGTTTTTTGCAATTTTCTCATTTCTTTAGCTATATCTTTTCTTAACTTTTCAGGTTCTAATACTTCTACTTTACTGCCCATGCTCAAAACCCATGATTTAACTTCGGGATAACCTTTTAGTTCTGCCTCAAAAATTATTGTATCCTCATCTACTTCGGTAATCTTTTGATTTACTGAATATTGTTTTTCTTTTACTAGTTGGCTCATTGGATATGATATTTTTAATTTTAGATAAAATATATCATCATCAATTATTCCAAAGGATTTTCTTAATATATTTTTGATATCATAGTGGATATTTATAGCAAAATTTTCATTTATGATCTTTAAACTTTCAATTCTTGAAATTTTAAAATAGCGAACTTCTTTTCTTAACTCACAATAACCAAAAAAGTATGTTGCACTATCATGTTCAAAACTACCATATGGATGAACTATTCTCTCTATAGGCTGATTTTTTCCCTTATTAATATTTAATGATTTGTAGAACATCTTGATTTTCTTTTTGTTAAGGATTGCTTTGTTTATTATATTCCAAATTTCCTTTTCTTTTTGCTTCATATGTATAGGCATTAGATTGTCCTTTGAAAAGTAGTCAACAAAAGTAAAATCTTTTTCTAGATTTAATATCTTATTAACTAATATTTCAAAGTCTAAAGAAAAAACATAGTCCCCACTCCTAATAATTTCTTTAGCCATTTTTAATGCCTCAAGTTCTTTCTTATTAATTCCTAATCCTTTCAAATCAATTCTATTTTCTAAATAGTATCCCCCATATCTCCCTCTTTTCGAACCTATGTAAATTCCTGCTTTCTCTAAATCACATTTATATTCCTTTATCATTCTAGGACTAACCTCAAGTATTTCCGCAAGTTCATCTACCTTCATTAATCTTCTTCCTTGCAATAGCATATACATTCTCAAAGCATTTGATATTCGTGACATAGGACTACCCCCTTAACTGTTTTTAGGTAACCTATTCTATATATTCTACAAACTAGTTCTAAAGTCCTGCTTTTTGCCATAATTTTCTGTATATTCTAGAAAAAGAAAAAACTCCCTTTATAGGAGTTTCTGTTTATAACATCTATTCAATTTTTAAATCCTCATAGGTATGATCCAATCTGGGCATTCCCAATTTCACCAACTAAGATACCTAGATTTCAATTCCT
>ERZ773359.5340-NODE-5340-length-12397-cov-134.674931_pt1 | contig 12397 bp, 15 predicted proteins | sample MGYA00374955_ERZ773359 | MGnify/ENA primary metagenome ERZ773359 (study PRJEB29098, sample SAMN04486028) | biogas fermenter metagenome | study: EMG produced TPA metagenomics assembly of the Biogas fermentation microbial communities from Germany - Plant 4 DNA1...
TCTAGGTTGGATCCAGGGCCAATTCAATTTTACAGAACTTTCGTTACGCTACCTCACTATCACCATGACCCCCTCCTCTTCCCAGAACCTGAGTTCCCGAACTCCGCGGAAACGGAAGAACATCCGCTCCAGGGTCGGGTTCCGGGTCTGCTTCTTCGCCTGGTTGGTCACCGTTTCGCCGGTCTCCTGCAGGTTCCGGCGGAGCCAGAACTCGGTCATCACATACATGAACAGGCAGAGGACCATGATCATCGCCAGCGCCTAGGGCCGCGACGGTTTCTTCAGGTAGATCTCCACCACCTGGGACGGAGGGGTCCTTGAGGAACCGGAACCCCGTTCCACCGTACCCTGCTCTTTGTAGTTCGCCAAGAGCCCGTCCGGTGAGAGTTCCGGGTCGTTCGTCGCCAGGACGAATCGCTCAAGGTTCTGCCGGTTTTCAGCAACAATCTCGGGGTTGTACTCAATCTCTGCAGAGGCCGTATAGACCGCCTCCACCGGCTCGTCCGCCTTCGACCTGCCGCGTTTCTTCGTCACCTTCCGGGTCATTGTTCGGATGTCGCGAGAACTGAAACGGAATTGGGAGTGCTCCTGCAACCACTTCTCGGTGGCGACCTGGGCAGCCGGTTCGCAGGCAACCCCCGTGCTCCGAGTTTCCGTAGCGACGTCTCCGTTTCTTCCTGTCATTCTCCAGCCGTTTTTCGAACGTCTTCCCCTGCTGCTCCTGCATTGGTGCCGAACGGCAGACAACCCACTTTTGGGGGATGCCGGCATAATCAGACACCTGCTCCACATACTGGTAGCAGTGTCCGTGCACGGCTGCAGAACCAGATCTGCAGCGACAAACTCCTTCACCTCGTTCAGGGTCGCCGGTACCCGACTGATCCAGAAGGCATGTGTGCCAAGCGTCGCGAGGTTTTCAGCCGTATGGAACGCGGCATCGGCGATATGATAGACCTTGCCCGGGTGCTGCAGGTTCTTGGTCAACTGCGTGATCACCGTCAGCGGAGCCTTCTTATCCGACTCGTTCTCAGAGAAGGTCTGCAGGAAAGAGCGGGACAGCGTGTTGATTGGTTGCCATTCCGAGGACGAACTGCTTGAGATCCCACCTGCCGTCCTTGCGACCGTCCTTGAGATGGCCGTAGGTGATGGTCATGTCGCGGACGTCGAAGTCGGCATCGCACTCGCCCTGACACTGAACGCAGTGGTATCGACATGGAGGCGGTGCATGTCGTACTCGCTGGCCAAGAGGCACTCCGCGACGATCTCGTTGAAGAGTTCGGTCGGGACCGTATGTGGCGATCGCGTCGAGTGTTCGGCCGAGTACGTCGTCGTTGAGGTGGTCAGGGGTCACGCCGTCACCGAGGGACCGATCGCCGACAATGTCCAAGAAGAACTCCGGATACAGGTAGAGGCGCCGTTCCACGAACCCGAGACCGTTGAGCACCATGGCCTTGATGACCTCTCTGTGAGTGAGGTGGTGGTGCCGTGTCTTGGGGATGGCACGGTCGATGGACCCCGGCGATACCGAGGGTGCCGAAGGCGCCGGCGATGATCCCGAGATGGCCGATCGAAATGTTGGATCCTTCGATGAAATCGGCAGAGGTGGACATATCAGAGGTTTTCCGGAAAGTACAAGGATCTTGCAGTTTGATATTTTGACCAAGGGCCCAAGTTAGTGCCAAACATGGGATAGAAACTACACGCTACCGTGTTTACAAGATCAAAACGGAAGTACAGCAGATAATCCCCCCCATTTAACATGACAGATATCCTAAGACGTAGGAGTTACTATAAACCAGATCAAAATGGTGCGATTCAAAACTATCGAAAAAACTCTGAGGAATAACTTGGGCCATCGAATCCCCATAGAGATGAGACGCTTTTACAGCAATCGGTTCGTAAAGAGTACAGGTTCTTAAGACAAATAAATTATTGGCGTCTATCAGGTCATCGTTACCCGATATACTAAACCGATATATATTTCCAGACGTCTCAATTTCTTTTCCAGATATGATAGGATCTGTATGATAGACATATACGCTTGAAAATGTTGAATCCACATATGTATTTCCATCAAACACTGACTCAATTGTTTCAGCAGCCTGTATCTCACTGTAAGTAAACTGGTTCCTTATTGTTGTATCCTTACTAACCAGTGGATTGTCTTTATTGATCCCCGGCGTTGTAATCATTAAGAATGCGAAGACAAGAACAATCAGAAACACAGAACATATTTTCGCCGTTCTAGATGACATCAGATTAACCGACCGCCAGATAAACGCTGCTGCGAGGATAGCTAGAAAGATACATAGCAGAGGCATCCATCGGCTTGTGAGCAAATTCCGGATGCCCAGCAAAGGGATGCCATAAACCATAACGAATAGGGCAGCTGCAACCGCAGCAATAGAGAATCTCTTTCGATTCTCTGGAGACATCCACAACAGTAGCCCCCCTATTGCAAAGAACGGCAGAATGAGGTAACTAGATTGCAGAATGAGAAGATCAAATAGAGGCTGCCCATAGGAGCGGCCAACAACCAGAAGGTCACTCCCATATTCTCCCCCCGCCCTGAGTACGTCAACGAAGGGTCCGAGAATGTAATCAAAGAATGTGGAACCGCTAGGAAATTCCATGCCGATCCAATACGCGACAATTGCTATTCCAAAGAGCGCGAGGTATATGGTGTAGCGACTTCTCTGAAAGTGAACATCGTGAATGTATGATATAATTGCCTGAGAAGATATGAGAGTTAACAGGATAAGAAAAACGACAAAGGTGCTCAGCTGGTGTGTTATCACCAGAAGAAGAGAGAAGAATATCAGCAGTGAGTCCCGGAGGTCTATATGGATGGTATCAGTGAAAATGAGATAAAGCATTACCAATAAATAGCATATCACCAGGGAATCCGCGGTAATATTCGTGATGCCCCGTACAATAAGATCATTTGTTAAATTTGCCAGAAGGGCTGCGAGCAAGCCAATCTGCGGCCCTGCAATATTTTTCCCGATTATGTAGAGGAAAAGAGTGCTTATCACACTCCCGACGCCTATAGATAAAAAGACAGCACATTTAACAGGGATATGGCACAGCGTCCCTACATTTGCTATTAAGATGTGTACAATAGGGGCGTAGACATATTTGTCACTGATCTCAAACGGCGGGACAGAACCCGTGAACATAATAATATCCGCAATTTTTGTATGGAAGTAAGCATCATATCCCATGATGCTGGGATAATTGAAGTAAATACCTCCCCGGATAACAAGGGATAAAATAACTATTTTTAAAAATATTGGCCAAAATCCACGTGAGTCATCGGATGAGAGTATTTCTAAGGCGATTATTGCGGATAGTATCGATATAATGATAAAGTAAGAAGTGGGGCGATAATATAGATTAAAATACCATATCAATAGCGCGACCGAGAGGAGAGACCAGAATACGATGTTCAATATGGATAGAATGCGCGGAGAGATCAGTATAGGGGCGATCTTACGCGGTGACCTAAATTTCGGCCTTAAAAAAACATATATTGATGATACACAAAGGATAGTTAGGCCTATCAAAAGCTGATTGATTATCCCAAAAAATGATAAAACGGCTATAAGTAGACCTAGAATTATTCCAAGGAGTCCGCATAAGATATCCATATTTCTTAGGTACGGTTCAAAAGAAGCCTTACCGACCATAATAAATCATCATTTGCCGCATGTACGTCCGCCTAGCGTAGATATTCTCAGGATAATTTGATATACTCTTTTAACCGTTTATTCCAATAATAATCTCGAATTTCCGGATCACTTATCTTTTGTGACCGTTTGAGCCACTCCAGAAGGTATCCATACAAATATGCAAAGCCGATATAATAGGGTTTCTGGATGGAATAGGAAAATGAACCTAACAGGACAAGCAAAGGATGCTTATTTAAGTAGTGTGCCATTGAGCCATTTACCCGATATCCACTCCAAAGGCCCTGGGCGCCACTTGTATCCCTCAGTTGTATCGCTTTAATATGGCCAAATTGCCTGGTCTCCCACCCCCTCAGGTTAGCTTTAACGTTCGAGATCGAATCCGGGGATGGCTCGATAGGATAGCCTTCTGTCTCAAAGAAACATTCTTTTCTCCAGAGTCTTCCACTACCCCGGGGGAGTGGCCTATCAGGTTCATCTTTTTTGATATCGGCCCAACTGATCTCTTTATCCGGCATATCTGTTATGTGACCACTGGCAACACCAAGCCGACTATTTTTACTGAACTCCGTAATTAACTTTTCGAAGTATGATGTTTCCAGAACAGTATCCGCATCAAGTAATCCGATAAAATTATACAGTATAGCATTCGTTTTACTGACCTGGATAGCATAATCAAAACCGCATTTACAGACATATGAATAGTGAAAAGTAATATCCCTTGGATGTGGGGGTAACCGTATAGACTTTATCCAGCTAAACCGACTTTCGAGATTTTTGATTACTCTAGGAGTGTCATCTGTGCTACCATCATCTATGATGACCCATAGGACAGGAAGCATAGTTTGACCGATCACTGCTTCCGCGACCTTTGGAAGATATTTCTCCTCATTTTTTGCAGGGGTAATTAGGATATACAAGATAATTCACTCCGTTTTTGTACCACAGGCGATAAGGCATCCACTAAACCTTTTAAGTAGCAAGTTATTCTCACAAATTTCTTCAATTTTTCGAGAGAATGCTTCACCCAACAGGTCATATAAGGCCTGAGTTTGAAAAATTGCATTTACAGTTTTTACATTAGATAATCCTAAATCATTCTCTAATATCGCTTTTATTTCTTTTTCTTCAAATAGATGCACATCGTTTTCTTTTCGTTGTAATGGGGAATTATTCTGATGAACAATAACAACTCTATTATTAGACACTCGTTTCATTTCATTTAGAACCTTCACTGCAGTTCTATCAAGAATAAACTCTTCTCCATAAATCAATGGGAGATTCCGTTCTAATACTACGTTAAAAGAATTATCCTTAAACGGAAGTTTTCTTGCATCTGCTAATGCGTAGAGAACGTTTCCATCTTTTGCCTTCTGTTGGATAACTTCTATCATATGGAGATTGATATCTGTAGCAACAGTACTGTATGTAGCGCTTGAATATTGAAGTGTCAATTCACCAGTTCCCCCCCCAATCTCAAGAATATTGTCTTTTGATGTGATATCTGCAAGTTTAATCATTTTGGCACTAATTGTTGACATTTTGAAGTGCCCAAAAGTGGTGTTATATCCCAATATCGAATCAAAATTATAAGCGATATCTTTAGATTTACTCGAACACTCCAATGCAATTTTAACATCCATTCGTACACCACCAATCCACAACAGTCTGTACGTTTTTCATCCAAGCACCTCTATTATAACAATATTGCAACATCTGCTCATATAGTCTAGGCCAGGAACCTCTAAACGGACAATTAAAGTTATTCGTGTGCCAATTCAATGTCAAAACACCCTGGCAGTCTGCCACAGTGTCGATCAACCGCTTTGTCATCTCCCATGCCTCGTCGTACGACCTTACCGAGTCGAAGAGCGTGCCATCCATTATGATCATTGGAATCTCTAGGATGCTGACTTCCGTGTCTGTGCGCAGATTATAGGGCCGGAATGGGTGGCACATACCATTTCTGAAGCCGACCATATCAGGGTATCCCAAAGTCGTGTCGTACCCAAACCCCGCTTTCTCCAGGATCTCCCAGGAATCGGGCACGCAAAACCGTAGGTAATGATTCCGATAGCCAGTGACCTTCCTGCCCAGCACCTGTTCAAGCCTCCCCTTCTCCCGCCGGATCTCCTCCAGGTCGTTGTAGGCATAGTAACCGCCGTGGAGCCCGACTTCCCATCCCCGGTCTACAATCCGACCTAGTTCTCCCTCTAGATCCTCTATATTGTACCTGAAACGCCTGATGTCAGTATCTGTAGCGAGGAAATAAAAAGAGGACCTTGCACCATACTTCTCCTCCAGGTCCATGATCTCCTGGAAGTTCCAGTAGGGGCTCTGCTCCTTTCCACGCAGTTTCCAGAAAGCCTGTTGTTTGAAACCGCTGATGTCCAGCCCCTTGAGACAGGTCAGGGTGGATAGCAATGTGTGCTTGAGAGGGGGGTAAATCTCATCAACGTCGTGGGTGAGACAGACGGCAAATTGCTTACCATCTGGGTATTCTATTTCGTATCCGTTGTCTACGAGATGTTTCGAAACCCTTGGCTCAAGGATATCCCGGTTTGTGCTATGTGCATATACAAAGCGCCCATAACGGTCCAGTTGTTGGGGAGAGTACTCCTCTTTTCGGGTGTAAAGATCCCACAAATCTTCATGTTGCCTGATTTTTTGGAGTGTATCATTCGGGTGAAACATCGCTATATGCCTCCCTTAATCCCGGGGCGCTGAGAGATATGGTCGGAACCAATGGTCTGCGAATCAGTTCCTTTCCCAATCCCCAGATACACAATCCCCTCTCCACCTGCAAACAGATTCTTCCCATCCACGACCACCGGCGAGGCCATGAGCCCCTTCACCGTCTCCACCGAGATCCCCCGGAACACGTCATGGTCCACGAGGAAGACCGCACACTCCGCCCCGGAAAGCGCCTCCTCGACGCTCCCGACCGAGGTGAAGACCCCGGCCCTCGTCCGAATCGAGGGAACGAATGGGTCATACACCCGCACCTCGGCCCCGAGGTTTGCAAGCTCCTCGATGATCTTGATAGCGGGCGACTCCCGGGGGTCGTTGATATTCTTCTTGTAGGCAAGGCCCATGACGGTGATCCTCGCACCGTAGAGGCGCTTGCCAACCTGCCGGAGACCCAGTTCGGCGAGGTTGACAACGTGCATCTTCATTAAAGCACGGGCACAAAACATAGGATAAAATTGAGTCTCTGTCATTTTAACTCCTCGACGCGGTGGCAATCGCTGCCCCTGACAAAATTTACGTAGCGCTGTCTAGCTAATTTGATCCATGTATCCGAAGGAGCGTTATATTTCGTGTTCAGTTCGATTAGGATCTCATTATCGCCGAGCACCTTAAATGCCCGAGATAATTCATCTCCCGGCAAACTAAGGCCGTTTCTTTTAAGAAATACGCCCGGATGGGCCCAGGCATTGACATAAGGATTTTTCAAGACATTATAAAGCGCGTCGAGATAGACGCCCATATCTCTGGGAAAAGAATGGAAAGCAAATATGGGATAATCAACCTGCTTCAGAATGCTATCGTCAACATCTAGAGTGCCATCTGGGAGAACCTTCGCTTCACATCCTGAAAGAACGATTAAATCATACTGTTCCCGTGCCCTGTCGATGTCTTCAAGATACGCATTAAAGTCATAACTCAAACGTCGCCGGACATGTTCGGTGAATGCAACCAGGGGTATGCCCAATTCTACTGCCCTCTTGCAATAATCGTCTACTGAATTTGCACCATCAGTATAGCTTGTGTGGATGTGCCATTCGCCAGACAGCAAGTACTGCGAGTACTTCTTCCAGATCTTCATAAGAACGCCACGGTTTTTCCACTCTGGAGCCCCATGCCACCCCAATAACGGAGGATCTTTGTTCCCCATTCAATCTCGAAATCGGGGATTTCTTCGTTCAAAGCACATTTAACAGCAGCATAAATGATGTTGGCGCCTGCAAACGTTGAAAGCACCATCGTGCCCTGAACTCTGGGATTAGACTCCAATAGTTTGGGGGTATTATGCTCATCTAACTTGAACTGGAAGCCGAACGCATAATTCAGCCCGGCGGCGTCACTGAGCCTCTGTGCGTAGGTGATAAGTTCCTCATGGTGCTCAACAGTACCGTTGAACGTGATACCAGATTGAATGAGATCCCGTTTTCTTGGAATGATCGTATACCCCCGGGCTTTCAAGACGTCAACGGTGTATTCTGCGTTGGGCAGATATTCCATTACCAATAAAGGTGGGAAATGAGGTCCTAATATCTCATAGAGGTTATTCATCTTCGTGAACAAAGATGTCGGCTTCTCAGAATAGAACATCTTTTTAAGATCAAGGGATTCATCGATGATCCGCACTCCTCTCATCCCGTTAGAAAGTGGAGGTTTGACAACAACTGGCTTATCTGGCCACCCTAAATCCTTTGCAGACTCGGTCAGGGACTCAAAATTGTCCACGAGAGTATATTTCGGCGTCGGAATACCAATCCGTTCAGCCAACATCATCAGTTTATACTTATCATTGGCAATAGCGATCGCGGAAGCATCGGAGACAGCAATAGAGGTCCCAATGTTGAGGAATAAATGTTTATTTTCAGCCAGAACAGGCAGTTCCAGAGTGTTTTGTGGCAGAATTACATCTACATTTTCTTTTTCACAGATCGAGAGCAATTGATCTAGATAAGCCGTTTCAGAAGGTCTTGAAATGCGATAGAAATCATCGCACAGATATGTCCCGATGACTTCCTGTTTAATATCAGTCCCAATGACCTTTACACTCCTATTATCAAAGTTTTCTTTTAGGGAGTAGAGCGTACCTTTTATGCCAGGAGCTCCCACACCGGTAACAAGAATAGTTAGATCATCCATCGTATGACCTCAAAAGCCTCAGCATACTCCGAGTTACACTGTATCCCCCGTGTCTTTGCCAGGCCGTAAATATACTCCTTTGAAAAATAGGGCTTACCCTTGATGAATTGGGATTGGTAATTCTTCAGGATCTCGCACTTTTTCTCGACCTGATTTTTCTTCAGTTTGATAAAACATTGTGTATTAAAGGAAATATGATTCCACGGCAACTCATAGCAGATGATACTCGAAGTCGTCTTAAACGCTCTGACCATTTCATGTGCAACTACTTGATGATCTTGATGTAGGTCATTTAGAGATGGACCGAGCACAACATCAGGATGATACTCATTTCTAGTTTTAATTAAATCCTCAAGTATCTCCTGTCGGTAGTTATCCAAGTTCCTGACTTTGAAATCAAAGACCTTACAGCTATCCTCTTTTAGCCCCAAGGCTTTCAATACGTCGAAATATTCTCTCTTTAAAGTATCTTTGGGGAGACCTGCTGGTAAGGAATCCTCAGCAGTCGAAAAGACAATCCAGAAGATCTCGTTCCCATCTTCTAAGAGCTTAATAATCGTCCCACCACACCCTAGTTCAGCGTCATCGGTGTGTGGGGACAGAACTAATATCTTCATAATGACCCCTTGGTTTGAAAGGTATATTGAAAATCAGAGTTTTCTTGCATCAGACTTACACTCTCAGGATAATTCTCGATAAACCAGACCATGAAAGCCGTCACATCTATTTTTTCATCAACTAAACAGCTGCGTTTATACTGCCCTACATTCTTGAGATTCGGGTCTTGAAGAAGTTCAATCGCTTTTTGGATAGTTTCCTCATCACTCTCCGACGTCCAGAGCAAACCGTACCGGTTTAAGTCGCAGAAAATACCACAGTATTTTGCTGTAGTGGATATGTGGATGGCATGTGTCCCAAGAACCGCCGCCTCCGACGCCGTCGTTCCCCCCTCCCCCACATACAGCGTCGCGTAATACAACAGATCATGCAACTTCTCCGGCGAAACCCGGATCTGGTACGCCCGCAACTCCTCCGGCAACGCCCCCTCAGAGGTGATCAGGACCCGGCCGTACTGCTCCAGCGCCTTCACGAGCCCGACCTTGTCGCGGATGCCGTGCTGGCCGACGTCGTGGCTCGCCTGCCAGGAGACAAAGCGGACAATGATGAAGGGGTCGCCCTCGGCAAGATCGAGCTCGGTGAGGACGGCGGGGTCCGGGGTGAACCGGTTAGGGTGAAGATAGGCGAGTTCGTGGTAGCCGTTGTAGCGGATCTGCTTCGGGCCGATATCACCGCGATAACAGGAAGGAGTGCAGACTGACGTAGCGAAGGGCAAGTATAACCGGATCTGCTCCGTGGCATGCTCCGTATCTTCAAAACTAACACAGGGTTTTTTGAGCAATAATGAGGCGTGAGCAGCACGAATTGATCCAATCCCAACTAAAATGTCGGGATTCATTTTCTTGAGCACATTGTACATTTTTAAATCTAAGAGTGGGAGATTCATCAATTTCTTAAATAACGAATTCCCATAGCATCCAAGTGGGATATACGTAAAGCCATATTTCTGTAGCAGGGTATATGCCAGATCCTTCTGACTGGCAGTAACAACTACTTGGTGCCCCTGCTCTTCCATCTCCCAGATAAAATTCTTGAAGAAGTGGACATGGGCAGGATGATTGATGTCAACGACGATCCTCATCTCCGGTCACCATCCAGACCAATAGTTCTTGCTAAAACGGTCTTCCCCGCCATTATAGCATCGCCTTCTTTCACTAGAATTTCAACTTCGGTCGAAGGGATGATAACATCCACCTGAGAGCCCCAGGTGATCTTTCCAATCCTCTGACCTTTAATAACAGGAGCCCCCACTCCGACGAACGATAATATTTTAGAGACGTACGGGGTGCCCATTTCAATCATAATGACTTTCTGAGCATCATTCTCAAAAATTAATGTCGTCCTGGGGTTTTCGATCTCCGACCTCCAGTCCTTGGGGGAGAGGGTCCGACCAGGGAAGGACTCGATGTAGGTTATTTTTCCGCATATAGGAGCCCGTGTGATATGTACATCAAGAACGCTCATGCATATGCCAACGATATAACCATCAGTCGTATCCAGTGCCCCGGTTTTTGCAATTTCACTTACCTTGATATTCTTTTTTCCTTTTATCGCACAGGGCACCGTTCCCGCCGAAACTTCACGGACATAGATTATCCTCCCATCGGCGGGTGCAATGATAACATTGGGAGTGTCTGGAGGGATCCGTTCCGGATCGCGGAAGAAACGCCACATAACAACTCCAATCCCTGAAATTAGTAATCCTATGAGGCTCAGTAAATATGCAACAGGCTCAGGGGAAAGGGAGCTGTAAGATACTGCCAGATAGACGATACTGGCAAGAACACCGCTTACCACTCCAATCTTAACCGAGGAAATTAGGTCAAGGTTACATATCCTAGGATGCGCACCAATGGCCGCAAAACAAGCCCCTAAGATTATCAGCGTAAATGTCCATTCAATGTGCATATTTCACCTTCGCGATAAAATCGGAATCATCAATGTTTCTGCAAGAAAGGGGAGCGGATCAGCAGAAGATAACGAGCCAAAAACCTTATCTCCCGTTAGTGTGGAGGCATACTGACGCAGTGTCATATTCCTCCGGAAAATTTCCTTCATCGAGACATAGAGATCAGTATATTCATCAATCCATTTGCCATGGATCATTATTTTGGAAGCGTCCAGTTCTTTGCAATAATCCTCTCCATTCACGTCGCAGTATAAAAGGTACGGCAGGTTCAATCCGGAGAGTAATGCAATTGAATGCCATTTCCAGGTCCTGGGATTGATTTCCAGCAGTTTGAAGGTCCCATCCCGGGAATCATACTTGAATTCCACCTCCGATAACCCATAATAACTAAGCGCATCGAGAAGCTTGAGACTTAAGGAACGAACCTCGGATACCTCGACCAGTTCAACAAAAGTACTCGCTTTGCCAAAATCCATGGGGATTTGGCGCGATCTCTGGCCCGTGACAGATGCAACTATGCTGCCGTCCTTGAAGAAAGAGCCACATGAGTAGAGGTTCTCAGGTGATCCGGGGATGACCTCTTGGATGATTATTTCAGAAGGGGGGATAACTTTTGTTGTTTTATGATACCTCTCCTCCAGTTCCTCACGGTTATGCACGAGGAGGGCCTTGCTCCCGGTCCTAGCGTAAAATGTGTGCATCACGGCGGGCTTTATGATGACGGGATATCGAAGCTGATCACTTATTGCTCTAACATCAGAGAAATCATCCGGAAAGTGCGATTCCGGTATAGGTAGACCGATCTTTTCCGCCAGGGAATATGTCAACTTCTTATTGTAACACTGTTCCACGACGTTCCATGCAGGAGTCCAGATTGTGTAATAATCATTGAGTTCCTTCTTATTTCGAGATAGATATGCAACCGTCTGATCATCTGTGGGGAAGAGAAGCCAGTCCTGAAGGTTATACTGCTGGCTCTTTTCTTTCAGGAAATCACAGAACTTTTGCTCAGATTCGAAAATATCGGCAGGCATCTTGATAAATCTGGAGCAATATTTGGAGAAGCGGGCGACATTGTAACCGGTGACATCCATAAGTACAACGGGGATCTTCTTACAGCCCAGCATCCGAATGATTCCGAGCCCCTGCACATGCCCGCCGATAACTACGGCTCCTTTCATGCCCTCATCACCTGGAGAACTGTCTTCCCCATATTCACTGCGAGATCCGTGAGAGACCCAATAACCCACTCCCCCTCACTCACCGCCCACCGCTCCGGGTGCACCGTCAGGTAGAGTCC
>ERZ773359.5341-NODE-5341-length-12397-cov-14.481283_pt1 | contig 12397 bp, 12 predicted proteins | sample MGYA00374955_ERZ773359 | MGnify/ENA primary metagenome ERZ773359 (study PRJEB29098, sample SAMN04486028) | biogas fermenter metagenome | study: EMG produced TPA metagenomics assembly of the Biogas fermentation microbial communities from Germany - Plant 4 DNA1...
CAGTCCTCCACACTCCAAACTAATTAAACCTGAAACCTGAAACCTGAAAACTGAAAACTATTATTCCTCTCTCCACACTTCTCCAATAACATTATCTATTTTCTCAACAGCCTTTTCTATAGCCTTCCTTCTTTCTTCTTCGCTATTTCCTGTTCCATCTACTAAGAGTTCTTGAAACCTCTTTATTCCCATCATTTTCATTAGATCTTCTACATAATTTATCCCCTTATTTAAAAAGGGCCTTGTCATCCAAGGAATATTGCCACCTGAGGATTGAACATAAATCATTCCTCTTTGCTTATCATCTAATAATCCTTTAACCTTATCCTCTGTAATCCTTATTGTTTTTTCATTCATAATTATACAATCTAAATATTCCTTAAAAGGAGCTGGGAAAGATAAACTCCACATTGGTGCTGCTATAACGTACATATCTGCTTCTTTAAATTGATCTGTTAATTCCACTATTTTATGTATTTCTTCCTGCTGATGCTGTGGAAGATCCTTAAGGGCATCCTCCTTTAGAAGGGCATTTCTTCCATCAAAATACTGATATTCAAGTCTTGGTATATGAGATTTATAAAGATCTATTTCTTCTAAAATGAAATCTGAATGAAGACTTAAAAACCTATTTACTACTGCTCTTCCAACTGTTTTACTAGCTGACATTTCTTCTGGCTTTGAATTTGCTGTAATATACAATAATTTTTTCATAAATCTCACCTCTACTAATTTATTAGGAATCTTATCTTTTAATTAGTATCTTCTCTATTTATAAAAAAATTCTTTTGTAAATCAAATAAAAAAATGTAATAGGGCTAGGCCCCATTACATTTTTACTTTAAAATTTCATGTGCAACATCTTTGATTTCTTCAAAAGAATTAATAAAATATGTTTCATCCTTTATTGTTCCAAAACCATATTTAGCATGTACAAAAGGAACTCCTGCAAGCTTGGCAGCATTATAATCTCCCTCTGTGTCTCCTAGGTAAAGGACTTTGTCTAGCTTATTTCTTTCTACAACTAATTTTATATTTTTATCCTTGCTTAATTTTGTTCTTCCTGCATTTTCATAGTCTACAAAATAGTTATGTATTTTATAAAAATCTAAAAAGGCTTCTATGTATCCTTCCTGACAGTTACTAACTATAAAAAGGTCATAATCCTTTTTTAACTCATCTAGGGTTTCTAATAACTTAGGATATAATACTCCACCTTTTTCTTTTATAAATTTTTCTTCTTCTTCAAAGCATTTTTCCATAATATCCATAGCTATTTCTTCTTTAACATCTTTAAATATGGCTAAAGCTATTTCTTTAGGAGTTTTCCCCATAACTGATCTTATATCTTCTAAAGTTAATTTAAAATCTATATCTTCATATGCTTCTAAAGCTATATTCCAACTTTCAGTTATTTGTGGACAAGAATCCCACAGTGTTCCGTCTAAATCAAATATTATTCCTTTTTTCAAATTTTGCCCTCCTATTAATTAAAAATTAATTGATGATATTATTATAACTCATTTAATAGTTATATAAAACCAAAAACTGTAAGGGGGGATAAGGCCCTTACAGCTTTTTTTATCTTAAAATAGCTTTGTCTCCTTCAATTGTCACTTTACCTTCTTCTTGTAGTTTTTCTAAATAAATTAGAATGTTTTCTCCAACCTTAATTGTTTTGCCCTCTCTAAATTCCACATCATTTTTAAAGTAAACATTCTCGAAGTCATCTAAGTTAATACCGTCTTTGTGTCTTTCTAATAATTTTATTATTTCTTGTTCAAAATTCATTGCATCTCCCCCTTTTTTTACCATAATTAATAATTCTATAAACATTTCTTGAATCCTTTACATTTTAAAAATTAATTATTAAAAATTTATTAATTATAATCTAAAATCTAGAATGGTGGAAAAACTAGGTATAAGTAGTTTTAAAAAATTTATTCTATTAGAAGGTATGATTTTAAATATAAAATAGAAGGAAAAAAGAAGAGCTAGCCGCTCTTCTTATTTAAGTTTATCTAATACTGATTTTCCTACTGTGTTTTCTGGCATTTGAAGCCCAAAATTATCTACGATTGTAGCTCCAACTGCAGCAAAACTGTCTGAAGTTTCTAATAATCCACTTCCAGTCATGGATGGTGAATAAGCTATAAATGGAACATATTCACGAGTATGGTCTGTACCGCTGTAAGTTGGGTCATTACCATGGTCTGCTGTAATTATTAATAAATCATCTTCTTTTAATTTTTCTAATAACTTACCTAGGTTTACATCAAACTTTTCTAATTCTTCAGCATAGCCAATTGGATTTCTTCTGTGGCCCCATAAGGCATCAAAGTCAACTAGGTTAACAAAGCATAAACCTTTAAAATCCTTATCTGCTAATTCTATAGTTTGTTCCATTCCGTGAACTGAACTTTTTGACTTATGAGCTTCTGTTATACCTTCCCCATCATATATATCCTTTATTTTTCCAACAGATATTACATCAAAGCCATTTTCTTCTAATGTATTTAAGGCAGTTTTTCCAAAAGGTTTTAAGGCATAATCGTGTCTATTACTTGTACGCTTGAACTCGCCCTTTTTCATTCCTACATATGGTCTTGCAATAACACGGCCTACCTTCCATTCATCTTTAAGAGTTAGTTCTCTTGCAATTTCACAGCATCTATAAAGTTCTTCTAAACCAAAAGTTTCTTCATGACCACAAATTTGTAATACTGAATCTGCTGAAGTATATACTATCATATCTCCAGTCTTAATTTGATGTTCACCAAGCTCATCTAAAATTTCGGTACCGCTTGCACTTTTGTTCCCAACAATCTTATGGCCAGTTCTTTTTTCTAACTCATCAAGAAGTTCCTTAGGAAATCCTGTGTCAGTAAAAGTTTTGAAAGGGGTTTCAATTTTAAGCCCCATTAACTCCCAATGGCCTGTCATTGTGTCCTTTCCTGAACTTGCTTCCTTCATCTTCATAAAATAAGCTAAAGGTTTTTCAACTGCCGGAACATGTTTAACTGGGTGTAAATTTCCTATACCTAACTTTTGAAGGTTTGGTATCTTAAAGCTTTCCACAGATTCAGCTATATGTCCAAGAGTATCTGCTCCCTTGTCTCCATACTTTTCTGCATCTTCCATTGCTCCAACACCAAGAGAATCTATTACTATAGTGAAAATTCTATTATACTTTTTCATGCTTTCTCCTTTCTAATTACATATTTAATTTTTATTAATATATATTTATTATATCATTTTTTGCAGTTACAACCTAGTATATGCAGTATTTTGTAAAATGTTTTTTTATAATTATATCATTAGGCCAATTACTGCTCCTGTTAATATGGATCCTAAAGTAGAAACTAAAAGTGCCTTCATACCAACCTTAGCTACTAATTTAACCTTATTAGGAGCTACTGCACTATAGGTACCTATTAAAATTCCTACAGAACCAAATCCAGCAAAGGAGCAAAGAACTGTAGTCATAAGGGCTTTAGTTCTAACAGTTAACTCATTAAACTGAGGTAAGGCAAAGGCTACTGCCTCATTTGTTACTAATTTCGTGCCTAATAATTGGGCTACCTTAGGCACTTCTTCTAGAGGAATCCCCATTAGTAAGGCAAAGGGATAAAATATATATCCAACTAATCCTTCTAAGGTAATTGAACTATTAAATATTCCTATAAAATTATTAATTAAAGCAACCATAGATAAGAAAACCATTAGGGCTACTGATATTCCTAAAACACCTTGGAAGCCATTTGAAGCATAAGCCATCATTGTATCAATAAAGTTTACACCCTTGTCATTTTCAACTTCTAGCTCCCATGCTTACATATAGGCCCATAACTGAAACTGAAATTGAGCTCATTCCACCTACTAAAGTTGCAAAAATTACACTATCCTTAGCCTTAGGTAAATATGATTTTGTTACATATAAGCTTTCTGACTGTCCTAAAAACATGTTAGATACTAAATTTACTGCTATAAGAGTATCTATTTTAAATACTTTTGCTATTCCCTTACCTACTACTTTAATAAATTTTTGAAGTATTCCAAAGTGGAAAAGCAATCCTACCAGGGCTGATATAAAGACTATTGGTAATAGTGAATTTATGAAAAATACAAAATTATCTGTTAAGCCTCCAAAGACAAAATTTATTCCTGTAGTTGACTGGCTTATTACCCAGGTTACTCCCCTAGCTAGTACTTCTATTGCCTTCCATACTGGAGTTTTTATCATTATAAAAGCTAGTACTAATTGAGCAAGTAAGGCTATTCCTATGCTTCTCCAGTTAATGTTTTTCTTTTCCTTTGACATAAAAAAAGCTATAGCTAAAACTACTATAATTCCTATGATTCCCATTAATTTAATCATTTATTATTTCTCCTTTGTTTTTAATTTTATTATCTTTTGTTTTTTCACAAGGAATTATTCTATTATATATTTACTAATGTGTCAAAGCTATTCTCAACAAGTTAATTAGTATTTACCTGACTTTATTTCTAGCAGAATAATAAATAGCTAGGGTTCCCCTTACAGAAATCCTAGCTATTTTATATTAGTTTTTAATATGTGCTTTCTAATTGATTATTCTTATATTGTAAATACTTTAATAATAAAAATTCATTTATAATAAAAAATTGAGATACTGTAAAGACTTCTAAGCCTTCATCAATTTTTGCTACACAGTGGGAATAATATTGTATGCTTATATCGCTTAATTGGGATAATTTATTATTGCCAACCTTAGTAATAGAAATAATTTTTACTCCTATCTCCTTTAAGCCCATAGCAAATTCGTTGATAAACTTATTTTCACCTGAAAGAGACAATAAGAAAATCAAATCATTTTCTTGTAAATTTCTCCCTATTTCATATAGCTCATCTTTTCCTTCTAAAACATTTATTAACCTACCTACTGTAAGAAAGGTTCTTTTTATTTCATTAGCTGCATTTTTTTGAACAGCTCCTGTACCATATGCATAAATTTTATTAGCACTATCCAGCAGCTTAAATAAATCTGAAAAATCTTGATTCTTTAAAACTTCCATTGTTTTAACAATATCGTTATGTGTCTTATCTATTTCTTCTTCATTAAATGAATATTTACTTTTAGTCCCCCATTTTAAATAAATCTTCAGCTCACTATACCCTTCTAAGCCTAACTTTTGTGCAAATCTTAATATAGTTGTATGGGATACATTACAATTGCTGGCTAGTTCCTGCATTGACATATTGCTACATGCTTCTTTATTACTTAAAATATAATTCCAAATATATAAATCATTTTCATTAAGCTTATTGTAATTTTCATATATTAAATCTTCAATTTTCATTTCTCTTTCCTCCCTTGTATTCTATATACTTTAAAAATAAAATTTCAATTAATATAAAATAAGAGGTTAGAGATTTATATTCAATTACATCAAAAATTTCAGGTAAGGTAACAGCTGATATATATAAATTATAGTTACTCATTTGAGATAAGGAGTTTTCTTTTAATTGGGTAATGGATATGACAGGTATGTTCTTTACCTTTAATTTTTTTGTTAAATCTAATATAAATTCATTTTCTCCAGATACTGATATTATTATAAAAAGGTCTTCTGAATTTGCACAATTTAGGGCATACTCTGCTTCCTTGTAGCCACTTACATCATAAAGAATTTTTCCTCCCAGCATAAATGCTCGTCTTAATTCCTTCTTAACAGAGGATTGTATCATTCCTACTCCATATACATAGATGTTTCTAGCAGAATCAATAACTTTAAATATTTCTGTGCAATCCTTTTCTCTTATGCTTTTTATAACCTTATCATAATTACTACAAACTAAATCAACATTATCTGTATTTTCATTTCCCTCTTCATTTTCTAACTTTAAATATAACTTTAATTCACTGTAACCTTTTAAGGAAATTTTTTTAGCAAATCTAAGTACTGTTGATCTTGATACATTACATTTAGATGCTAATTGGTCAATTGATAGATTTTCACATTCTTTCCTATTCTTTGATATGTAATTCCAAATGTAAAAGTCATTTTCACTAAGCTGATTATAATTTTTATTCACCAATTCATCTAATTTCATAAATAGCCTCATCTTTCATTGTACTATTTTCTTAAATTTATATAATTTTTAATTATACATTAAATTTGACAGTTTGTCTAATAAAAGAAAAATGAGAGTCAACCCTATCTCTAGGGCAACTCTCTAAGGACTTTTTCTATTTTAATTCTGGCCAATAGCCTTTGTTAGCTTCTATTAAATCGTCTAAGATTAATTTTGCTACTCTTGCACTTGGTACTGTTTTTGATAGGGTAAGAGCCTGCCATAATTTTTGATAGCTTCCTTCTATCCAAGCTTCTACTGTAAGCTTTTCTACACTTACTTGTTGTTCCATTAATCCCTTTTGGAATTGTGGAATAGATCCTTGACATATTTTTTCATATCCATTGCTTCCTACTATACATGGAATTTCAACCATTGCTGTTCTATCAAAGTTTTCAATGGCACCTTCATTTGGTACTATAAGAAGGAATCTTTCTTGTGTGTTTTTAGCAATTGCACAAGCTAAGTCAACTATATAAGTTGCATGGGCATCTGCTTCAAAACCTCCCACTTTGCTTGTACCTTTTTCAATGATTTCCTTACAAATTCCAAATATATGCTTTTCTCTTCCTTCAATAACTTCATTTGCTCTTGTATGTTCAGGATTAGAATGTTCTACTACATAGTCTGGGAATAAATAATATTTTAAATAAGTGTTTGGTATTGTTGTTGGATCAACTGCATATACATCTCTTACTTTTTGGAAAGTTTCTTTCCAGCTTTGGTCAACATGTTGATTAGTATCAGATAAAGCATCTGCAAATCCATTTCTAGCTACATGTTCTTTTATTTTTGGCATTAAATCATTTCCATCCTTGTCATAGATCTTTGTCCACCATCCAAAGTGGTTTAATCCATAATAACCAACTTGCATTTCTTTTCTTGATTTTAAGCCACACATATGAGCCATTTTTTCTTCTAGGTCTATTGGCATATCACAAATATTTAATATCTTTGAATTTGGTCTTAATCTTCTTGTTGCTTCTGCAACTATTGCCGCTGGGTTTGAATAGTTTAACATCCATGCATTTGGTGAGTATTTTTCCATATAGTCAAGAATTTCTATTACACCACCTATAGAACGCATTCCATAAGCTATTCCTCCAGGTCCACAGGTTTCTTGTCCAACTACTCCATATTTTAGTGGAATTTTTTCATCCTTTTCACGCATTTCATATTTACCAACACGGATATGGGCTAATACAAAATCTATATCTGTAAATGCTGTTTCTGGATCAGTTGTATATCCAAATTCAATTTCTGGAGCATTTTCTTTTATATAAATTTCACAGGCCTTGGCAATTATTTCTTGTCTTTCTGCATCATTATCATAAAATTTTATTGAGCGGATTGGAAATCTGTCCAGGTTATCTAGCAACATTAATACTATCCCAGGTGTAAATGTACTTCCTCCACCAGCTACTGTAATTGAATACTTTTTATTTTCCATTTTAACTCCCCCTATATGCTTTAGTTTTTTATTTTTTCTGTCTATGGTTACATATTACACTGACCTAAAAACCATTACAACAGGTTGAGAGCTTTTAGGAAATATGTCTAAACAACTGTTTCTTTTAACATTTTCTGTGACTTTTCACACCATAATAAAAATGCTACGATAAATAGGATATATGAAATAAGCATATCCAATTTATCGTAGCCTTGTTATTTTAAATATTAATTCTCATCATAGCAAAGGAGCATATACTAGCTAAAGCAATAATAAAAACACTGCCTGAAATGGTCATGAGAAACCCTTTTGTTAACTTCTTTTTGAAACTATTAATAATGGTTACCCTAAATGTTTTTAAGGTTTTATATAATATAAAGGCAAATAGAGCAACATATAATATATTCTGTAATAGTAACTCTGCTATTAGGAACATAAGTAAATTTACTACTGCATATTCAACATCATTATTATTAATTCTTTTCTGCATAAACTTCAATAAATAAGCCATAAAAGGATTTATCATAGAGACTAAAAACATTACACCTAACTCTGGATTAGCTTTAAATGCATCAGCTATTGGTAAGCCAAGGCTTGTTGCTTTCATTGATAAATACATAAGACTTATAAAGGGTGACAGTAAAAGTACTATCTTGGTAATATCATAGTATTTATTTAATGTTTTTATCTCTTTTTCATTTGATTTCTGCATTGTTTTTACTTTACTCATTATTCTATCTCCCTAAATTAATACTTCTGATTAACTATTAAGTAGCCTTTCAAAATCATCTCTTACTTGAGGTACTTTTAATCCAATAATTACTTGGAATGACTTACCGTTAACTGAGCAGCCGTGTGCACCAATTGATTTAAAGTAGGCATCATTCTTACATAAACTTTGATCTTTTACATTTACTCTTAAACGAGTTGCACAATTTGTTACATCTACGATGTTATCTTTTCCGCCTAACCCCTCTAAGATCAGCTTAACAAACTCTAATTTATCATCTTCATTCTTAGAATTTTTCTTTTCCCTATATTCTGCCTTAGAGCGGAATTTAATATCCTCATCATCTTCTCTACCTGGAGTCTTAACATCAAATTTTTCTATTAAGAATTTAAATACAACAAACCAAATTCCTGTAAATACTAATCCTATTACAAGCATTAGCAAATACTCTTTCCAGTGATTTCCCATTAATGGTATCCAGTTTAGTGATGCCATTTCTATTACTCCACCAGCATGAATACCTACAATACCCGCAATATACATAACAGTTGAAAGAGTTGCTGCAAGCAGAGAATGTACAGCAAATAACCATGGTGCAACGAATAAGAAGGTAAATTCAATAGGTTCAGTAACACCACAGAAAATAGAAGTTAAGGTAATTGGTATTAAAAGACCTAGTACTTTCTTTCTCTTTTCTGGTTTTGCTGTTGCATAGAAAGCAAGAGCTATACCTGGAACCCCAAAGATTTTTGAAAATCCTGTTGATGAAAATCCTGCTTCTGGTACTAAGGATTTTAAAGAAGCTGTAGATGCTGCTAGTTCTGGCAAGCTATTTGCCCAGTAAGAATATAAACCACCAGTAACTACTACATTGTCATACCAGAATGGTGAATATAAAATGTGGTGTAATCCAAATGGTATTAAAATACGTTCTAAGAATACAAACACCCAAACTCCAAAGGCTCCTGCACCCTTAACAAAACCTTGGAAAACTGCCATTCCTAATTGGATTTTAGGCCATATTAAAGCTGTTATAAGAGCAACAGGGATCATTACAAAGAAACCTATCATGAATATAAAGGTTGATCCACTAAATGTACCTAACCATTCAGGTAATTCTGTGTCAAAGTAGCGATTATGAAGATAAATAACAATTCCTGAAATAAGTAATGCCCCTATCATTCCCATATCCAGGGTTTTTATATTAGCTATCATTGTAAGACCGCTTGTCCCACCAACTTCAGCAGCAAAATCAACACCAAATACATGTCCCCATTGACCAAGGATCGTACTTAAGAAATAGTGGAAGGCCAAATATAAAACCAGTGCTTCCATTGCACATCTTGCATTTTGTTTCTTAGCCATTCCAATAGGTAACCCAACTACAAATAAAAGCGGTAATTGATTAAATACGGTCCAACCACCTTGTAATACTACGTTCCAACATTGATACCAAAAGCTATCTGGGTGTGCCAATGATCCCATAATTGCTTCAGTTGTAAATAGCGTTCCAACTCCAATTATGGTACCTGCAAAGGCAAATAATAAGACTGGTGTGAACATTGCACCTCCAAACTTTTGAATTTTTTGCATCATAACTATCCTCTCCCCTTCTTTTAGTTTTAATAATAGTAACAGATAATAACTTTATCAAATATATTTGATAGGTAAATGTTATCAAACTTCTTTTTTTCTCTCAATACGTTTTCATACTTTAGGAAGGGGGCATCTCCTTCTATTAAATTGAACATTTTGTGAGATTTCTCACAATAAAAATAAGTCCCATCAAAGGGAGGTAATTCCCCCTCCCTTTTACGAGATATATTAGAGGCTGTATCAGGATAAATCTGATACAGCCCCTTAAATTAAAATATACTAAAATTTAAAATTAATGTTCCAAATACTATTGCAACCATGGACATAAGCTTTATTAATATATTTATTGCTGGGCCTGTAGTATCTTTAAATGGATCTCCAACAGTATCACCAACTACTGCTGCCTTATGACACTCAGAACCCTTTCCACCTAAAACCCCTGATTCAATATATTTTTTTGCATTATCCCAGGCTCCTCCTGCATTGGACATTAAAACTGCAACTGAAAAGCCAGTTACTGTAGAACCTGCAAGTAAGCCTGCTACTCCATTTGGACCTAATATTAATCCAACTATAAGAGGAGTCAAAATTGCTATTATACCAATTGGGATAAGTTCTTTTTGAGATGATTTTGTACAAATATCAACACAAGAAGCATAATCTGCCTCTGCCTTTCCTTCCATAAGACCTGGAATTTCTTTAAATTGCCTTCTAACTTCAAAAACAATTTTAGAGGCAGCTCGCCCAACTGCATCCATGGTTTTTGATGAAAATACGAATATTACCATTGCACCAATAAATAATCCAATAAGAACTTGTGGATTCAATATTGATAAATCAAATTCAAATTTATGAGCCCCAGTCTTAACTATATTTTCAATTGAATCCTTATAAGAGGCAATAAATGCAAGGGCTGTTAAAGCTGCTGAACCTATGGCAAAGCCCTTACCTGTTGCTGCTGTTGTATTTCCTAAAGAGTCTAGGGCATCTGTTCTTTTTCTAACTTCAGGAGGCTGATTTGACATTTCTGCAATTCCACCTGCATTATCAGCAATTGGACCATAAGCATCTGTTGCCAGTGTTATGCCTAAAGTTGAAAGCATTCCAACTGCTGAAATTGCAATGCCATATAAGCCTAAATTAAAGTCCCTTGCCCCTCCAGACAAGGTGAAGCTTATTAAAACTGATATAGACACAATAATTACTGGAATTGCTGTGGATACCATTCCTAAGGATAAGCCTCCAATTATTAAGGTTCCTGCACCTGTCTTAGTTGTTTCAGCTAATTTTTGGGTTGGACTATAAGTATCTGATGTATAGTATTCTGTAAAAAATCCTATTAATATACCAGCAATAAGTCCTGATAATATACTAAAATAAACTCCTATATTTTCCATTCCCAAAACTGCTCTTACTATAAAAAATGAACCTACTGCTACAATTATTCCTGATATATATGTTCCCTTTCTTAAGGCTTTTAAAAGTCCCTTTTGACTTGCATCTTCCTTTACCTTTACAAAGAAGGTGGAAAATATTGATGCTAATATTCCTAAAACTGCAACAAATAAAGGTACTGCAAATCCACTTGTAGATAAACCTCCTGATACTGCTAAAGCACATGAGGAAATTATAGAGCCCACATAAGATTCATAAAGATCAGCTCCCATTCCTGCAACATCTCCAACATTATCCCCCACATTATCTGCTATTACTGCTGGATTTCTTGGATCATCTTCAGGAATGCCAGCTTCTACCTTACCAACTAAATCAGCCCCAACATCAGCTGCCTTGGTAAATATTCCTCCTCCAACTCTAGCAAATAAGGCCATGGAAGAAGCACCTATGCCAAAGGTTAGCATGTTGCTTGAAATTTGAACTATACGCTCTGCCTCTAGCAAATCCCTATAATACCAGGACAAGGCTAAGTAACCTAGACCAATATAAAGTAAGCCTAGGGAAACAACTACTATACCAATTACAGAGCCACTCTTAAAGGAAACCTTTAAAGCTCCATTTAAACTTTTTTTAGCTGCACTTGCAGTTCTGCCATTAGCATTTGTTGCAACCTTCATTCCAATAAAACCAGTAAGTCCTGATAAAAGTCCACCAATAACAAAAGAAAAAGGTAAAAATATTGAAACATATCCAAAAGAACTTAAGACTAAAAATATAACAAACATTATTATAAAAAATTTCGAAACACCTTGGTATTGCCTCTTTAAATATGCATCTGCTCCTTTTCTAATTTTGCTAGAAATGCTTTTTATCTTTTCATCCTCTTCCCTTTCTTTTAGAACAGAGTTTATCTGATAAGCCGCAAAAATCAAACCTAAAACAGCTCCAAGCAAAACAAAAATAATAAAATCCATATTTATTCCTCCCATTTTATTAAAATAAACAAAGATGTCCCATACTAAAATATACGTTTGAATTCATGAGCAAATTACTATTTTAATGTAGAATGTAGAATGAAGAAAAAAAATCCTTCATTGTACATTAAAAGTAT
>ERZ773359.5344-NODE-5344-length-12396-cov-4.260190_pt1 | contig 12396 bp, 12 predicted proteins | sample MGYA00374955_ERZ773359 | MGnify/ENA primary metagenome ERZ773359 (study PRJEB29098, sample SAMN04486028) | biogas fermenter metagenome | study: EMG produced TPA metagenomics assembly of the Biogas fermentation microbial communities from Germany - Plant 4 DNA1...
ATCAGGCGGCAGGTATCAAAACTTTTGTTGCGGGCAATATCGGGCTACCGTTGTCAGCGGTTTGCAGCGAGCTTACAAAAGATACCGTGGTGGTGGCGGAGCTCAGCAGCTTTCAGCTGGAAGGTACCATCAACTTTCGTCCGCAGCTGTCTGCAATCTTAAATCTTACACCTGATCATCTGGACCATCATGGCAGCTTTGCCGCTTACCGGGCTGCAAAGACAAAAATTTTTGCCAACCAAAAAGAAAACGATGCTGTAATATTAAATGCTGATGATCCTGAAACATTTAATTTAAGGTACCTGCCAAAATGTCGCGTGTACCTTTTTAGCCATCAAAGAAAAGTTGAACGTGGCGCCTATGTCCAAGACAAGATGATTGTCTTACGTGACAACGGCAGCGAGTACTATGTTTGCCCGGCAGATAAAGTGGCAATTCCGGGTGAGCATAATCTGGAAAATGCGCTGGCTGCGGCTTTGCTTGCTTGGCTGGGCGGTGTAAGTATTGAGAAAATTGCCCATGTTTTGCAAACATTTTCCGGTGTTCCTCATCGTTTGGAGTATGTACGCTCTTTAAATGGCATAGATTATATTAATGATTCCAAAGGAACAAATATTGATGCTACTTTAAAAGCTTTGGCGGCTTTTAAGCAAAGAAAAATTTTAATTGCCGGCGGTTATGATAAAGGTGCTGATTTTACTCCTCTGGCACAGGCTCTGCGTGATTTTAATGTCGAGCATGTTATTCTGATTGGTCAGGTTGCAGAACGTTTAGCTGCCGCACTGGAGGCAGCGGGCTACCAGCAATATACTTTTGCTGTTGATTTGACGGAAGCCGTCAAAACGGCTGCGACTAAAGCGCAGCCGGGAGAAGTGGTACTATTGTCACCTGCTTGTGCCTCTTGGGGGATGTTTAGGGATTATGAGCACAGGGGAGAAATCTTTAAAAAAGCAGTTCGGGCACTAGGGGGACAGAATAATGACCAGGAGAACGCAGGGAAAAATTCGTAAAAAAGAAGCAGATTTTATGCTGCTTTTTGCGACCATGACACTGCTTGCTATTGGCATCGTGATGGTTTTTAGTGCCAGCTACTATGTTTTGCGTGAACGTGATCCATATTATCATCTGCGCCGCCAGGTAATGTGGGCGTGTTTAGGCTTGGTGGGTATGCTTTTTTTCAGTAATTTTGATTACTGGAAATTAAAACGTTGGACTAATTTACTGTTATTGGTAAGTTTAATCTTATTGGTAGCTGTCTTTATCCCTGGTGTTGGCGTGGAGATTCTTGGGGCCAGGCGCTGGATCGGTATAGGCGATTTGACGCTGCAGCCGTCGGATATGGCTAAAATGTCCTTGGTCTTGTTTGCTGCTGCTTATTTGTCACGTAAAGATATACGGATAGAAAAACTAGCGGAAGGGGCACTGCCTGTTTTAGTCATTCTCGGAGTATTTTTTGCCTTGATAATAAAGCAACCGGACTTGGGCACGGCTATGACTTTGGCCGGTGCAATTATGCTAATTATATTTGCTGCCGGTATGCCTCTGCAGCACATAATCTTTTTAGGGTTAGCGGCTGTACCGTTGTTAATTTACTTAATTAGTAGTGAAGAGTATCGTCTGCGGCGCTGGCTTTCCTTTTTAGATCCTTGGGCGGATCCCCTTGATACCGGTTATCAGATCATCCAGTCCCTTTATGCCATTGGACCGGGAGGATTATTTGGTGTCGGGTTGGGTCATGGAAGGCAAAAAATGCACTTTTTGCCTGAGCCGCACAGTGATTTTATTTTTGCCGTTATTGGTGAAGAACTAGGTTTTATCGGTTGTGTTACCGTTATAATAATTTTCTTTCTTTTATTTTGGCGTGGCTTTAAAATAGCCTTGACGGCACCGGATGCTTACGGTAGTTTACTTGCAACCGGCATAGTAAGCATGATAGCTTTACAGACTCTAATTAATATTGGTGTTGTTACCGGCTCAATTCCTGTTACGGGAATTAACTTGCCTCTAATCAGTTCCGGTGGCTCGTCTTTGGTCTTTACCATGTGCAGTATTGGCATACTGATCAATATTTCTAAATACACACGATGAGTGGGTGAATACATGAAAGTTGTTTTTACAGGCGGTGGTACAGGAGGACATATTTATCCTGCGTTAGCCCTTGCCCGCTATCTACAGCGACAGGAGGATGCAGAGATTCTTTTTATCGGTACTGACCACGGCATGGAAAAACAAATTATTCCACCGACGGGTTTTCCTTTACGGACAATTCCCGTTATCGGCTTGGAGAGGCGTCTTTCTTTGCGTCTGGGACGAGCCGTTTATATGGCCGCGGCAGGTGTAATTGCAGCAGGCCGGATACTAAAGTCTTTTCAGCCCGATGTGGTGGTGGGCACCGGCGGCTATGTGGCCGGCCCGGTAGTATTGGCTGCCCGTCTGGCCGGCATTCCCACCGTAATTCATGAGCAAAACGCCATCCCCGGTCTCACCAATATCTGGCTTTCACGAATTGCAGCGCGTGTTTGTTTAAGCATGCCCGGCAGTGAGAAATATTTTCCCAAGCCGCAAAAAACCATCTTAACAGGTAATCCCCGGGCGACAGAAGCAGCACAGGCAGCAAATGCGGCTGATCATATGGAACCGACTCTGCTGCCGCAAAAACCGGTGCTTTTATGTGTAGGCGGCAGCCACGGTGCTTTAAAGCTTAATGAGGCTTTTACCGATAGCCTGTCGAGTGTTTTAGAAAAAACTAACGCTCAGGTTGTTTATGTTACCGGAAGGCGTTATTATGATGAGATAGAAAAAAAATTGCTTCCACTCATGAAAGTTGCCGGACGGCGTTTGCATTTATTTCCTTATCATGAGCAGCTGCCAAGTTTGCTGGCCAGAACCAGCTTAATGGTGAGCCGAGCGGGAGCTACTACTTTGGCCGAACTGACGGCATTAGGGGTTCCGGCTATAATAATTCCTTCCCCTAATGTTACCAATAATCACCAGGAACATAATGCACGTCTTTTGGCTGACAACGGAGCAGTAGTAATGATACGGGAAAGTGAACTAAGCGCCACTGTTTTGACAAAGATACTCGTGGCTTTATTGGGCGATGCCAAAGGCCTGCAGCAGATGGCCGCAGCCAGCAAAGCTTTAGGTATTCCCGATGCTGCTGCAAGAATGACAGCTGTACTCAAAGAAGTTATTAAGTAACTTACTGCCAGACCAATAACTCTAAAGGCGCGCAACCTTGAATTAGAAACACATTGAACCATTTTTGCATACTATAAAGTACGGCAAAGGGTTGTGCGTGGAGGTGCTTATGAAAAGTGTTGCTCATGAAATAGCAGCAAAAATCACAGGAAAAGTGAAATTGCAAGAGCCCTTAAAAAATCATACGTCCTTTAGAATAGGCGGACCTGCAGATCTATATGTGGAAGTGCACAATGTAAAAGAACTGGTTTTTGTCCTAAGTTTGCTGCAGCAAAAGGGGATTCCCTGGTTTATCTTGGGCAACGGCACAAATTTGTTGGTGCATGATCAAGGCTATCGCGGCACGGCAATACGCCTGCAAGGAGCATTTAAGGAAATTAATGTTAATGGCTTAATGCTTGAAGCAGGTGCAGCGGTGCCTTTGACGGTGTTAGCCCAAAGAGCAAATAGTCAAGGACTGAGCGGTTTAACATTTGCCTGCGGTATTCCGGGGACTGTGGGCGGTGCTGTGGTAATGAATGCCGGAGCACATGGCCGCAGTATTAGTGATGTGCTGGTAGATGTGCAAATTTTAGACAGTTCTTTAGAATTACATACTTATCAGGCGAGTGAACTGGGGCTAAATTACCGTAAAAGTAAAATCTCTCCTTCCGAAATAATTTGTTTTGCACGTTTTCAATTGGAAGTGGGAGATAAGATTGAATTGGAGCGGCAAAGCCGGGATTATTTAGAGTTCCGACGTAACCGCCAACCCCGTCAACCCAACGCCGGAAGTATTTTTAAGAACCCACCGGGTACAACGGCCGGCAGTTTGATTGAAGCAGCCGGCCTGAAAGGTTACCGGGTAGGGGGAGCAATGATCTCTGACATCCATGCCAATTTTATTGTTAATTGCCAGCAAGCAACTGCTCAGGATGTAATGACACTTATCATGATTGTACGCGAAAAAGTAGCACGGCAGTTTGGCATAGAGCTGGAATTGGAGGTTCGACTGCTCGGTTATTAACGGGGAAGGTGGAAGCATGGAAAAATTAGTAGTTCATGGGGGTAGACGTTTAGAGGGAACTGTTCGCATTGGAGGGGCAAAAAACTCCATCCTGCCCATTCTGGCAGCGGTGGTATTAAACAAAAGTACAGATGAAATAGTTTTGACCAATGTTCCCAGGATTCGTGATGTTATTAAAATGGTGGAAATTCTACGCAGCCTAGGGGCAGAGATCACCTGGAGCGGCAATGATATGGTCGTTGCAACGCATAACCTTTCCGGTTTTGTCGTAGATGAAAAATTAATGCGCGAAATGCGCTCTACCATCTTTTTGATGGGAGCAATTTTAGGCCGTTTTGGTCAGGTATGTATTTCTCACCCAGGTGGTTGCGCCATTGGTCAGCGTCCCATTGATTTGCATTTAAAAGGCTTAACGGCTCTTGGTGCGCAGCTGCGCGAACAGCATGGCTATATTTATGCTTCTTGTTCCAGGCTGATTGGTACAGATATTCATCTGGATTTCCCCAGTGTCGGTGCGACGGAAAATATTATGCTGGCTGCTGTTTATGCCCGTGGCACAACAGTGATAAACAATGCAGCCAAGGAACCGGAAATTGTTGATCTGCAAAATATTCTTAATAAAATGGGTGCTAAAATCCATGGCGCCGGTACAGATCAAATTAAAATTGTCGGCGTTAGTCAGCTGCATGGTGTGGAGTACAGCGTGATTCCCGATCGGATAGTGGCCGGCACATATATGATGGCAGCGGCGGCAACGGGCGGAGACGTAACTTTGGAAAATGTTATTCCCAGTCATTTAGATGCAGTTATTTCTAAACTGCGGGAAGCCGGGGTACAAATCCGTGAGGAGAATGATAGAATACGTGTGAAGGCTCCGGAACAAATTAAAGCCTTAGAATACGTACGCACACTTCCATATCCGGGATTTCCTACCGATTTACAGGCTCCGATTATGGCGGTTTTAGCTCGGGCAAAGGGCACCAGTATTGTTGTGGAAAATGTGTTTGATTCACGTTTTAAACATGTCGGAGAGTTAAACCGCATGGGTGCACAAATTATTGTTACTTCTGACAATCGGACAGCAGTTGTGCATGGTGTAGAAAAACTGACGGGAGCATCAGTTACCGCTCCTGACTTAAGGGCCGGTGCAGCACTGGTAATTGCCGGGCTGGCTGCCGAAGGTAAAACAACTATTTACGGCCTGGAACATATTAACAGAGGTTATGAAAGCTTGGAAAGCGATTTAGCAAAACTTGGAGCAGAGATAAAACGTATTAGCAGTGACGATTAGCGGGCTATTGGCAGCCTGCTAACGTCCGGGAAAACGGAGGACAACTTATGGCAAACATACGGCAGCGGCGGATAAGGCGCCACATGTTATCAACGACTAATAAACAAAATCAGCTCCGAAAAGTAAAAAGAAATTTATTAAGAATTTTTATTTTCTTTCTTTTAATTTGGACAAGCATTACTTTTTTACGTTCCGATTTTTTTCAGCTGGAAGCCATTGAGATTACCGGAAATAACCGCACCGAGGAAGCAGAAATAATTACTGCCATGGCAGTGGAGAAAGGACAAAATATTTGGCAGATGAATATGGCGCAGTTGGAAGAAAGAATACTAACTATTCCTCGGGTGGAAAAAGTAAATGTCAGCAGGGATTTGCCGAATATATTAAAAGTGGAGATTGTGGAAAAAAAGGTTCTGGCATTGTTACCGTACCAAGAATACTATTTTGAAGTAGGTAAGGATGGTCGGCTCATTGCCATGACGCAGGAGGTGCAAAACTATGAATTGCCAATTTTAACGGGAATTGAAGCTTTGAGCGGCTCAGTAGGTGAAATTATCCTATCGGGTGAAACTTTGCAGAATCTGCAGGAGGTTTGTGAAGCAGTAGCAAACCAAGAGCTGGAAATTTCAGAAATTAATCTCCAGCAGCCCGATAATGTGATTATTGTAACTATGGACGGTTTAGTTGTTTGGCTGGGGTTGGATGATTATGTAGAAAAAGTAAATATTTTGAAGCAAATTGCTGATAAAATTGCCGGCTGGCAGCATGAAGGCTATCTGGATTTGACTTCTGCTAAAGCTCCTGCCTTCCATCCAACCGAGCCAAATAATAATAAAAACAATTAGTATAAAAAAAGGGAAAACCTAACTCTTGTTGAATAAAACAATATGCTTTAAATCAGCGGTGAGGGGGTGCTGTGTTGAAAAGTAACTTGATCTGTGGCTTGGATATTGGCACTAGTCATGTTCGAGCTGTAGTTGGCGAAATAAATGTTGACGGCACCATTAGTATCATTGGAGTCGGGACGAGCCCCTCCGAAGGTCTGAAAAAAGGTGTAATTGTCGATTTAGATAGAACTGTGGAAGCAATTGCGCATGCCATGGAAGAAGCAGAGCGGATGGTGGGAACTTCTATTCCTTCCGCTTTTTTAGGTATTATTGGCTCACAGGTTAGCCTAATTAATAACCGCGGTGTAGTTGCGGTAACAGGAGCTGATAAAGAGATTACGGAGGAAGATGTAGAAAGAGTTCTGCAAGCAGCAAGGGTGATTGCACTGCCGCCGGATCGTGAAATAATTGATGTAATCCCCCGAGAGTTTATTGTAGATGGTTATGATGGCATCCGAGATCCCGTCAGTATGGTGGGTGTCCGTCTGGAAGTAGATGCAATGATTATTACCGGTATGATTACTTCTTTGCGTAACCTTTACCGTTGCGTGGAAAGGGCCGGTGTTGAGATTGAAGGCGTTGTGCTTAACTCTTTAGCCAATGCAGAAGTAGTTCTGAGTCGGGATGAAAAAGAATTAGGAACTTTTTTAATTGATATTGGCGGCGGAACAACTGAAATTGCCGTTTTCCAAGATGGCCATCTGCAAAACATAGCAGTACTGCCGGTTGGAGGTGACCACATCACTAGTGACATAGCTAAACTGCTGCGCACCCCACTGCAGACGGCGGAAAGATTAAAACTGGATTATGGCGTTGCATTACCCAGCTTGGTAAATAATGATGAGACCATTGAGCTGCCACATATATCCGGCAAAGATCCCCGACAGGTGCCGGCCAAAGAGTTGGCGCTGATTATTGAAGCCCGTGTACTTGATATTTTGCAGATGGCAAGCGATGAATTGATACATATGGGATATGAGGAATCGCTGCCTGCAGGTGTAGTTTTAACGGGCGGTGTCTCTTTAATGCGGGGCTTAGCTGAATTGGCTGAGCAGGTTTTTAACTGTTCTGCCCGGGTTGCACAGCCTAATTATGTGGGAGTGAAAAGCCCTATCTACTCCACAGCTGTTGGTATTATTCATTATGTGCAGCACTCGCTAAGAGTTGTTGACAGAGAGTACCGAACTGGGCGTGCTATTGCACTGCCCGGGTTTTTGCAGAGGATAAAAAGCTGGTTTATGGATATGTTTGAGTAAACTGCTCATAGTGGAAGGGGATGCTTTTTTTGATTGAGTTTGAAATGGATATCGAACAATATGCACAAATAAAAGTAATTGGTGTTGGCGGTGGAGGCAGCAATGCTGTTAACAGAATGATTGCTGCGGGATTGCGCGGTGTAGAGTTTATTGCCGTAAATACAGATGCACAAGCTCTTTATTTGTCCAATTCCGACCATAAACTGCAGATTGGTGAAAAATTAACAAAAGGGTTGGGTGCTGGTGCCAACCCTGAGATCGGTAAGAATGCGGCCGAGGAGAGCAGAGAAGAAATTAAAGCGGCACTGGAAGGGGCAGATATGGTTTTTGTCACCGCCGGCATGGGTGGCGGTACCGGAACGGGTGCTGCTCCGGTAATTGCCGAGGTGGCACGAGAGCTTGGGGCCTTAACGGTTGGAGTAGTGACAAAGCCTTTTACTTTTGAAGGTAAACGGCGCAAAATGGCTGCGGAAAAAGGCATTAGTGAGTTAAGGGAAAAAGTCGATACACTAATTGTGATCCCTAATGATCGCCTGCTGCAGGTGGTGGAAAAGAAAACACCGATGGTTGAAGCCTTCCGGATAGCTGATGATGTGCTGCGCCAAGGGGTACAGGGTATTTCCGATTTGATTGCTGTGCCTGGTCTGATCAATCTTGATTTTGCCGATGTTAAAACCATTATGAAAGAAACGGGAAATGCCCTGATGGGTATTGGGGTGGCTTCCGGCGATAACCGGACGGTGGAGGCAGCCAAAGCAGCCATTGCCAGCCCGCTTTTGGAAACCTCCATTGACGGTGCGCGTGGTGTGTTGTTAAATATTACCGGTGGTAGTGACCTGGGCCTCTTTGAAGTTAATGAAGCTGCAGAAATAGTTGCTGAGGCCGCAGATCCTGAAGCCACTATTATTTTCGGCGCTGTCATTGATGATTCACTAGGCGATGAAGTGCGTGTCACAGTGATAGCTACCGGTTTTGATGATAGTGCAAATGAGCGTAGGCAAATGATTAATGATCTGACAAATAGAACTTTCAATGCCGATGATATTGATATTCCCGCTTTCCTGCGCCGCAAACGCTAAGAAGGGATAAAGGCTAAAATTCCTTTTTTTTAGAGTGGCTTCTGCTTGTGTATTTGACACAACAAGCCACTCTTTATTTTTTCCTTTTATCCGACAAAGGGCAGGCTAAAGATTTTGCCATTCGACACAAGGGTCTGACAAAATCTTTAGCCTTAATGGTTTATAATGAGGCATAGACGGATACTGCAAAGCATATAATGTAGCAGTTTGTCCAGAATGTATTGGGGCAGGTGAGTGTATGTATATTGAGGACCTCCTTGCCCTCAATTTTATCATGAATACTTTTTTACTCTATTTAACAGCCCGTCTGATGCGACGTGAAATTAGCAGGGGGCGCCTCTTAGCCGGAGGATTTATGGCCGCACTTTATAGTCTTGCCGTTTTTTTGCCGGCTTCTGTGTTTATATTTTCCTGGCTGGGAAAACTCATAGCCTCTGTCATAGTAATTTTCTTTACTTTTAGACCGAAGCGAATTCCCGAGCTGCTGAGGCTGTGCGCTGCTTTTTTTCTTACTTCATTTTTTTTGGCAGGGACTATTTTTGCCTTTTATTTCTTTGGCAGTGCCCCGGCAATGGTCAAGGGAGGTGTTTTCTACCTGGAAACACCGCGGCCGGGTATGCTTTTTACCGGTGCGCTAGTAGCTTTTGCTCTGCTGCTGTTGGTTTGGCATTTTAGTGAACGGCAGCGTAAACGCAAAAGTTTTCAAATGTCGCTCGTAATTTGTGAGGAGAAGCAGAAAGTCAAAGTTAATGCACTTATTGATACGGGTAATCAGCTGCGGGAACCATTTTCCGGCAAACCGTTATCTGTGGCAAGCTACAAAGCGCTGCGCAGTTTACTGCCTGAAACACTAGTTGCCGCTTATGACCAAGGTAATGATCCGGTGGCAGCTTTAAGCACTTTGACTGCAGAGCAGGAAAAAAATTTTGGCATTGCTCCTTTTCGTTCCTTGGAAAACTCAGGGATTTTAGTAACTTACAGACCGCCTTTAGTTTTATTGGAATATGACGGGCAGCAAGAGGCAAGGAAAGATATTGTGTTTGCCCTGACAGCACGACCGTTATCGCTGGACAATGATGTGGAAGTTCTTCTGCACCCCTTTGTACTGGAAACTATAGGGAGGTGAGACTACTTGAAATTGATGATGCACTGGAAGCTTAAGCTTCGGCTTATATTTATCCGCTTCTTACAGCGGCTAGGTATAGAAGTTTTACCAGAGATTTATTATGTCGGCAGTTCAGAAACTCTTCCGCCTCCGTTAACGCAAGATGAAGAATTTTTTTTGTTAGAAAAACTGAAAAACGGTGATAACGCTGTTAAAACGATCTTAATTGAACGCAATTTGAGACTTGTTGTTTATATTGCCAGAAAATTCGAGAATACAGGTATTCTCATTGATGATCTGGTTTCAATCGGTACCATTGGTTTAATTAAAGCTGTTAATACATTTGATCCCCACAAAAATATAAAACTGGCGACTTATGCTTCCAAGTGCATAGAAAATGAAATATTAATGTTTTTGCGAAGAAATAATAAGGTTAAAGCAGAAGTGTCTTTTGATGAGCCGTTAAATGTGGATTGGGATGGTAATGAATTATTGCTGTCTGATGTTTTAGGGACTGAAAATGATTTGGTTTTGAAAGATATTGAGGCGGAAGTAGAACGGAAACTTCTTTATACAGCCATTGGAAAACTCAGTCGGCGTGAGAGAAAAATAATGGAGCTGCGTTTTGGTTTGCTGGGTCAGGAGGAAAAAACACAAAAAGAAGTAGCTGTACTTTTAGGAATATCACAATCTTATATCTCCAGGCTGGAAAAAAGAATTATTAAACGTTTGCAAAAAGAAATAAAAAAAATGGAATAGAAAAAAAGCTTTGTCAGGATGGGAAATCATTAACTGCATAAAAAAGCCCTCTCAGGAAATAATGCAGATAGGAAGGACAGGTGATTTATTCCTTGTCATTTTAATCCGGGAGGGAAAACGAGCTTGATAAATAAAGTAGAAATTTGTGGTGTTAATACATCGAAACTGCCCGTTCTAAAAAACGAGGAAATGCGTCGACTTTTTACTCTCTATCAAGCCGGTGACCTTAGTGCCAGGGAGAAGCTGGTAAAGGGCAATTTAAGACTTGTTTTAAGTGTGATTCAACGTTTCAACAACCGGGGGGAATATGTTGACGATCTATTTCAAGTGGGCTGTATTGGTCTCATAAAAGCTATTGATAATTTTGACCTGGAGCAAAATGTTAAGTTTTCAACATATGCTGTACCGATGATAATTGGCGAGATAAGACGTTACTTACGTGATAACAATCCCATTCGTGTTTCGCGCTCATTACGGGATATTGCATATAAAGTTTTGCAGGTTCGCGATGCTTTATCCAACCGTTATGGTCGTGAACCTAAAATCAGTGAAATTGCCGCTGAGTTGGATTTAAAGCGTGAAGATATTGTTTTTGCCCTTGATGCCATCCAGGAACCTGTCTCTTTATTTGAGCCTATTTACCATGACGGCGGCGATCCTATTTTTGTGATGGATCAAATATCTGATGATAAAAATCAGGATGAAAAATGGCTTGAAGTATTGGCCATCAAGGAAGCACTGCAAAAATTGACTGAACGGGAAAAATTAATTTTAACATTACGCTTTTATCGCGGCAAAACACAAATGGAAGTGGCTGATGAAATAGGTATTTCACAGGCACAAGTGTCTCGTTTGGAAAAAGCCGCTTTGGGACATTTGCGAAAGCATGTACAATAAATTAAAAGGAGGTGGAGAGGGTGCACACAAAATTGTATCTAAAGCTGGGCGTTAGTATTTTAATGATACTGATGCTTTTAGTGGTGTTCCTGTCTCCTCCTGGCGAAGCTATACAGGCGTTTAATCAGAGTAATCTGATACGGGTAGCTGAGGTCCATGTAGTAGATGGCCAATATTATTTTCGCCGCGTTGCACCAGTCTCTGAACTGTTGCCCTAAATCTACAAAAACTGCCGCCCTAAAATATAGGATAAGCAAAAAAAAGAGAGCTCGGCTCTCTTTTTTTGATTTCTTGTTTTTGTCCTCATAGGGACACTTTCCGGCATATAATGTAGGTAAAGGATAAAAAGAAGAGGTGTGATATGGTTAAAATATCTGACCTCCGCAATCGCGATGTAATAAATATAGTGGACGGGAAGCGGCTTGGCGTAATCTACGATTTGGATTTAGATTTGGAAAATGGACGTATTGCTGCCATTATTATTCCCGGGCAGGGCCGTTTATTTAGTTTTTTTGGCGGTGCCCAGGATTATGTCATTCCCTGGGAAAAAATAGTTAAAATCGGGGTTGATACCATTCTTGTTGAAGTAACGGAACTGCAGCTCCATACGCGTTAGGATAATTTTTTTTGGCGCAGTTGCCCTTGCTATACCATATCTGGTGTTGTATAATTATGCCAGTACTAGATATAGTATTTTAGGGCTTTTTTGTTTTATTTTGGCTCTGCCAGGAAGGAGGAAGGCGTTTGAAGTGCCCCTACTGTGGCTATCCCGACAGCCGGGTAATAGATTCCCGCTCCACGGAAGAAGGTAGTACCATACGGCGCAGGCGGGAGTGTGTCGCCTGTGAAAAACGTTTTACTACTTATGAGAAACTAGAGGAGACACCATTAATTGTTGTTAAACGTAATGGCAAC
>ERZ773359.5347-NODE-5347-length-12380-cov-5.732089_pt1 | contig 12380 bp, 9 predicted proteins | sample MGYA00374955_ERZ773359 | MGnify/ENA primary metagenome ERZ773359 (study PRJEB29098, sample SAMN04486028) | biogas fermenter metagenome | study: EMG produced TPA metagenomics assembly of the Biogas fermentation microbial communities from Germany - Plant 4 DNA1...
TCAACAATATTGTATGGTTTATCTTTGGAGAATTCAACGGAGCAACCGGGGATCTTCATCGTTTCTTTGCCGGGGATCCTAACGCAGGAATCTTCATGGCAGGCTTCTTCCCGATGATGATGTTCGGACTTCCTGCCGCAGCTCTTGCCATGATAACCACTGCAAAAAAAGAGAACCGTAAAGCTGTTACTTTTGCCTTGCTGGGTGTTGCTTTCACATCCTTCCTGACAGGTATTACTGAACCTATTGAATTCATGTTTATGTTCCTCGCTCCGGTTCTTTACATAGCTCATGCAGTTTTGACGGGTGTATCTCTTGGTGTCTGCTATCTTCTCGGTATAAAACATGGATTTGGTTTCTCGGCAGGTGCCATAGACTATTTCCTGAATATGAAACTTGCAACTAATGGCTGGCTAATAATACCGGTGGGTATCGTATTCGGAATCATTTATTATGTATTATTTGTATTTATCATTAAGAAAATGGATCTGCCGACACCTGGAAGACTTGATGAGGAGGGCGGAGATGCCGAGGCTATTATTGCTGAAAAAGGACTTTCAGGTTTGGCTATGGAATATATTGAAAAATTAGGTGGCCGTGAAAATATTGTTGAGGTAGATTCATGTATTACAAGACTTCGCCTCACTGTAGCAGATTCGAGTATTATTAAAGATGAGGATTTAACAGCCTTAGGAGCAACGGGGGTTCTTCGTCCAAATAAGAAGAATATGCAGGTGGTAGTAGGTACCAAAGCAGAATTAATTGCTGATGAAATTAAGAAGCTGTTATAGACCCCTCTGCTTTACCACGGCAGTTTGTTGCCGGTACTTCTGAAGTTCACGGGAGGCTACCTCCCGTGAAATATTTTCTTTTAAAAGTTCAAGCTCTATAATATATATTAGGGGGAATTTTTATGTTTGCATTTTTAAAAAAAGCATCAGAGGTAACAATATTTGCACCAATATCAGGCAGGATTATTGATCTGTCACAAGTACCAGATGAAGTTTTTTCAAAAAGGATGGTTGGTGATGGAATTGCTATAGTGCCATCCGATAATGTTTTAGTTGCACCCTGTGATGGAAAGATAACGCAGATATTCAGTACAAACCATGCACTTGGAATTCAAACCCCTGAAGGACTGGAAATCTTAATTCATATGGGACTGGATACAGTAGAGCTGAAAGGTAAAGGGTTTACAAGATTAAAAGAGGTTGGATCAGAAATAAAATGCGGCGATCCTATAATGGAATTCAACATTCAGGAAGTCGAGAAACTTGGAAAATCGACCATAACCCCCGTGGTTATAACTAATCCGGACAAAGTGTCATCTTTAAAAAAGGGAGAGGGACCAGTAGAGGCAGGTATAAGCGTGGTTATGAGTGTAAAGGTAAAAGCGTCCGGGGCATAGGTTTACCTCTTTTTGCTCAAGTTGACTTTTTGGAGAAGTGTATAATATAATACAACTAAGTTTAGAATTGCAAACATGCAAACTTATTAACATACAAACATATAATATGATTACTGTTGATGACGGGAATGTGAAGTGTAAGGAGCACCACAGAGAGAAAACCGCTATGGTGAAAGGTTTTCATGCCCAACCTGAAACTTCGTCCCACCCCCGAGACACAAGACCGATGAGGTCTGCGCTTGTCCCGTTAAAGACTGATAAAGCCGGACTCAGTTATAAAATTAAACTGAGTCAAACAGGGTGGTACCGCGGAAATTTTCTCCGTCCCGATTCGGGACGGTTTTATTTTTATATAGAACTAAAAAACAAACGATATTAATAGCTTACGAATCAAATAAATGTGGAGGGTTGTTATGGCTAAGGAAAAAAAGTTTGTTGAAGAAATAACATCAATGGAAGAAGATTTTTCCCAATGGTATACGGATGTGGTCAGAAAGGCCGATCTTATGTCCTATTCCAGTATTAAGGGATGTATGATTATAAGACCTTATGGTTATGCGATCTGGGAGCTTATACAAAAGGATCTGGACCGGCGTTTCAAAGAGACAGGGCACGAAAATGTGTATATGCCCATGTTTATTCCCGAAAGTCTGCTTCAAAAGGAGAAGGATCATGTTGAGGGATTTGCCCCTGAAGTTGCGTGGGTAACCCATGGCGGTGACGAAGAGCTGGCTGAAAGGCTTTGTGTACGTCCTACTTCTGAGACACTTTTCTGCGATCACTACAAGGATATTATCCAGTCCTATCGTGACTTGCCGAAACTTTATAACCAGTGGTGCTCTGTGGTCAGATGGGAAAAAACCACACGTCCTTTCCTGCGTTCAGCTGAATTTTTATGGCAGGAAGGCCATACCGTTCATGCAACGGCAGAAGAGGCTCAGGAAGAAACCATCCGCATGCTCAATGTGTATTCATCTTTCTGTGAGGAAGTACTGGCAATTCCCGTTATCAAGGGTCAAAAAACCGAGAAAGAAAAGTTTGCAGGAGCAAATGCCACATATACCATAGAGAGTCTTATGCATGACGGAAAAGCGCTCCAGTCAGGAACATCCCACAACTTTGGCGATGGATTTGCAAAGGCATTCGGGATACAATTCCTGGATAAGGACAATAAGTTAAAATATCCTCACCAGACATCCTGGGGCGTTTCTACAAGGCTGATAGGCGCAATCATCATGGTACATGGGGATGATTCGGGTCTGGTATTGCCTCCTAAAGTTGCTCCGGTGCAGGTTATTATTGTTCCTGTACAGCAGCATGTTGAAGGTGTACTGGAAAAAGCCTATGAACTGCGGAACAGACTCTCAAAGGTGTGCAGGGTTAAAGTGGACGATTCGGACAAAATGCCGGGATGGAAATTCTCTGAGCATGAAATGCGCGGGGTTCCCCTTCGTTTGGAGGTTGGTCCTAAGGATATTGAAAAGAATCAGGTTGTGCTGGTCAAGCGCCACAACAGGGAGAAAATATTTATATCTATGGACGATCTTGAGACAAAAGTGCCTGAAATACTTGATGACATTCAGAAAGCCCTGTATGAAAAAGCTCTGGCTCACAGGGAAGAACGCACATATACTGCCACTGACATAGGTGAAATGAAAAAAATCCTGGACGAAAAGCCTGGATTCATTAAAGCCATGTGGTGCGGTAACGAAGAATGTGAAACAAAAGTTAAGGAGGAAACAGGAGCGACTGCCCGCTGTATTCCTTTCGAACAGGAAAAAATCAGTGATAAATGTGTTTGCTGTGGTGAAGATGCCAAACACATGGTATATTGGGGAAGAGCATATTAATTAAAACTTTTCAGGCTGCTGCCCTTTTTGCTTTGGATGGAAGCGGGGGCAGCAGTTTTTAATATCTCAGGGAAATAGGATATATCCTTTCAATGAAAGGGCGAGGAATCGTCCATGCTGAATATAAAACCGGATATTTGAAGAATATAATATAGGCAGATAAAACTGCACCATCAGAGATATGATTTAAAACCGGGTTCCAGCTGCAATGTGCCTTGGATATCTGAACCTGGTTCTAAAATTATTATTACTTATATAAATTATAATAAGATAAACAAGCTGTGGGGTTTTTAATATGAAGCAGCATGATTATGGCAGTTCCAGCCGAAAGATAAACAAAAGCCCCCAAAAAGACTCTTCAAAAAAATTGGCAGCCATTCTGCTCATTATCATTTTTTATGTTCTTTTTTGCCTTATTTACAGGGACAAAATATCAGATCTGCTTGGAGAACTTATCGATAACCCGGAAGATAAAATAAAAAATATATTCGTGTCCGCACCGGATACCACTTTAACCATTGATGTTGATGGAAGAAAATATAGGGTGGAAGCGGCCGGTGGGGATTCTTCAGGTTCCATACCCATAATCAAAGCCGGTAAAAATGCAATCATCAGAATAATAACTAAGGAACAGCCCGAGGCGATAAATACCGAGCTGTATCTCAATGATGTACGGGTGCTTTCTACCAGCAACACTGTTATTCAGGCCAATGACCTTCGGGGCGACGGTGAATACAAAGGTGTATGTGAAATAACCTGCGGTAAAACAGGAACTTCGGTGTATCCTTTCACAATTGCTGCTGATTTTCCGGCTACTGTTTCAGTCTCAGCATCCGAGACTGATCCCGGAGAGCTTGTTGTAATTTGTGTAGAAAATCTGAACCATGATGAAAAACTGGAGGTTGAAACAGACCTTGATTTTACACCCAATATATATAAATACGGGAACAAAAATATCATAATGCTTCCTGTCAGCTATTACAACGAGCCTGACAGGGTTTATCAGATAAAACTGATTATGGGCGATGAAGAATATTCCTATGCCCTCAGGGTCAATGACAAGGAATTTATAACCCAATATATGACAATAGATGCAAATGTGGCCGCAAGTACCCGGAATGAAAAAAGTGCAGAGGAAATAAAGGAGAAAATTCATCCGTTAAGACCTTTGTCCGATCCGGAACCCTGGTGGCAGGACAAGTTCATTCTGCCCGTAGAAGGTGGCCGTGTCAGCGAAACTGATTTTGGGAAAAAGCGACATGTCAATAATTCTCCGACATCATACCGGCATAATGGTCTTGACATAGGACATGACAAAGGTACACCTGTAATGGCTTCCAATAACGGGCGGGTTCTTCTGGCAGACTTTCTTATTGAGACAGGCAATACCGTAATTATAGAACATGGTTTCGGGCTTAAAACCTGGTATTATCATATGGATGAATTGAGAGTGGAAACCGGCGATTGGGTCAAAAAGGGAGACATAATAGGCACCGTCGGTTCCACAGGCTTTTCGACAGGTCCGCATCTTCATTTCGCGGCTTCAGTAAACAGTGTCTATATTAACCCCTTAACATTGATAAATGAAGGAGTACCGCTGCTTTTACTGGAATAAAAATCAGGATTGTTTATATTCTAACATTGATGGGCAGCTTCTTTTAAAGTAGAATATTATTAAAGGATAATTCCGGAAACACATCGGTTAACAGGGAATTATTCCTAATGCTACGGTTCAGGAAAGGATGAATTAGATGCTTAAAATCCGTAATGTATCCAAGTCCTACTCCAAAGGCAGAGTAAAAGCAGTGGACAATATCTCGCTGGATGTCAGACCCGGGGAGATTTTCGGATTTTTGGGACCCAATGGGGCAGGAAAAACCACTACAATTAAAATGATAACAGGAATACTTCCCATAGACAGCGGAACCATTACTGTAAATGGTTATGATATTGAAAAAGAGCCCATTCAGGCAAAAATGAATATGGGCTTTGTTCCGGATAACCATGATGTGTATGAGCGTTTAAAGGGTATTGAATACCTGAATTTTATAGCTGATGTCTATAACGTTCCGGCAGAAGAAAGGAAAGAAAGAATAGATAAGTATCTTGAGATGTTTGAAATTAAAGATGCAGCGGGAGATCCGATAAAAAGTTATTCCCACGGCATGAAACAAAAACTCATCATCACAGGTGCACTTTTGCATAAGCCTCCCCTTTGGATTTTGGACGAGCCCTTGACCGGTCTTGATCCAAAATCGTCCCATCTTTTGAAAGAGGAAATGAATCAGCACTGTGCAAGGGGAAATACAGTGTTTTTCTCAACCCATGTATTGGAGGTTGCTGAAAAATTATGTCACCGTATTGGCATTATTAACAAAGGAAAGATAATAGCTGTGGGTACTATCGAAGAGCTAAGAAAATCTGAAGATGCTTCTTTGGAAAGCATTTTCCTCAGTCTCACCGAAGAAGGAAGTGGCCGGTATGCGTAATTTGCTTAGCTTACTGAAGCTGCAGATAAATTCCCAATATGGCCTCTCCTATGCCGGATATATTATGAAGAACGACAAAAAAGCCTTTTTAAAGGCTGTTGGTATTGGCGCTGCTGTTGTTCTTGCGCTGGGGAACCTGATATGGGTTTATACACATTTAATGAATAACCTATTTGAAATTGCATCAATAATGAATGCACCGCAGCTGGTTTTAACCATGGCGGCCATCAGTACAGGATTTATTGTTCTGTTTTTCGGTATATTCTATATTTTAAGTACCCTGTTTCTGGCAAAGGATACTGAATTTCTGGCATCACTTCCCGTAAGGCAAGGTACGGTATTTATATCAAAATTTGTATTGGTGCTTCTGGGCGAATATCCCTTTGCATTTTTCCTTATGCTGCCGCCGGTAATTATTTATGGCACAGGCACAAAACAGGGTGTTTTATACTATGTTCTGGCAATATTATGTACTCTTTTGCTGCCTCTTTTGCCCCTTGTAATTTCAGCAGTCTTGTCCCTGCTGCTTATGAATGTGGTGGCAAGATCAAGAAGGCGTGATCTAATAACAATTATAGGCAGCGTTATAATGATAATCGCTATTTTTACTGCTCAGAACTATTTAATCAGCAGAATGCCTGAGAATAGGGAAGAATTTTTGTTAACTCTTTTCCAGAGCAGCAATGCCATTGTTGAATTTATGGGAAGGATATTTCGTCCTGCAGTCTGGGTTACCAAAGCCTTAACTTCAGGTGGATTTGATGCTTTTATAAATTTTGTTTATCTGCTTTTGTCATCAGTTGTTTTCCTTGCTGTGGTATACTACATTGCATCCCTGATTTACATGAAAGGCGCAACCGCCCAGCTTGAAACTCAAAGGAGTGGCAAAAAAGCTAAACTTTCCTATAAGGGGTCTTCACAAGCAATGGCAATATTCAAGAATGAATGGCGGATTTTATTGAGAACCCCCATATATGCTCTAAATTCTTTAGTTGTTGTAATAATGGCTCCGTTTATTATGATGCTTCCCATGATGGGCGGGAACCTTGCCAATGATCCTGATTTACAGGTAATCTATAACCTTATTGGTGGCGTGGAAAACAGGCTGGAGGTCACTCTTATATTAGCCGCTGTTATTACAGGTTTTTCTCTGTTTAATCCTGCCATATCAACCTCCATTTCACGGGAAGGTAAAAATATCTGGGTGCTTAAAAATATCCCTGTTGCTCCTGAAACCCAGGTCAAGGGAAAATTTCTGGCCGGTTATTCCATTTCCTTTGGAGCTGCGGTTTTGGCTGCATTAATGGCCATGTTTTCTTTCAAAATTCCGGCATCGGCTATATTCATAGTGATTTTGCTAAGTGCTCTGGTCATAATTCCGATATGTGCACTGGGGCTTGTTGTTGATCTTATTCGTCCAAAACTGAGTTGGAACAATCCTCAGGAGGCAATTAAGCAGAATATGAACTCATTTTTTGGAATGCTCATAGGAGTTGTATTTATCTTTATTTTCGGGATCATTTCGTTTTTATTGGTCAAAACCGGCTTAAACGAATATGTAGTTTTGGGCATTATAACCGCTTCTCTGATTATTTCAGATTATATCTCTATAAAAGTTCTTTATAATATAGCTCAAAAGGCTTATAAAAAAATTGAGGCGTAGTTTAATACGCCTCAATTCTTAATAATGCCTGATAATCTCTTCCCATATATTAAGTTGCATATTTGTCTGCGATGTATCAGGAAAATCAGGTATATTTCCCAGCCGCCAGATTGACAGACCTTTTATACCGAACAATTTGGCAAGTTTAATTTTTTCAGCTATGCTCCGTTGGTTCTCATACCATATAACATTGCGGGCTCCTTCTTCTGAGGTAAACACTGCATAAGGATTTTGACTTATGGATGAGTAATTTAAAGATACACCGGTTTTAAATCTGTTATAAAGCTGCTCGTAAGTAGGACGATATGGGTAACGGTTAATAACTTTGCCGTCAACAATCTTCCACTGTACTGCATCCATTGAAAGCTGGAGCAATATTTTGTTTTTGTCCTGCACTCCTGAGACGGGGTCTGTAATGCTTTTCAGCGCATAATAAACCTCATCGAATGGAGTTAGAGGAGTATCAGTATACCCTGCATTCATATCACTTTCAGTCAAATAAGTTGCTGCATAGTCATGGGCCATCAATATTATTCTGTCAGCAATCTCCCCGATGGTTCTGTAATCATACCCGTCGTAATATGCCTGTCCGGGTTTTCTTTTGGGATGGACGGCTACATAAAGACTCTTATCTAATTTAGCCAGCTCGGCTTTAAGTTGTGATAAAAACAGGTTATAAGCTTTTCTTAATTCTTCACCGCGCAGTCCCTCAAAGTCAGCGACCAGTCCGTCAAATTCCACTGTCGTGCCATGTTTTTGAGTATGATTGACCAGGTCTGTCATGTCATTAATAACCTTTTTTGCCACTTCAGGCTTTAGAATGATATATTCCGCAAGCTTAAGGGTTTTGCCTGTTTCAGGATCATATACATCCTGGTCTTTTATAAAAAACATGAGCTGGCGGGTTAAATTGTTTTTTCCGGCTTTCTCCATTACCTGACCAAAGCCTGTAGGAATATAGTATTCGTTACTTCCTCCGTCTGTATTTACAAAAACTTCACCTTTAGCTTCATCATATTCAATACGTGCCCAACCGAAGCTCACGGAATCAAGGTACGGAAATTTATCTATCTGGCTTGCAGAGCTTATTGCATAAAAGGCATGGAGCTCTTCCATGGGAGCGGAAAGCCTGTTGTACATCCGCATCATCATTGCTGCCGCTTCTTCACGTTTTGCTACCTTATCAGGGTTAAAGTTTTTACCATCTCCTGCGAATATGCCCAGATCTTTACCGATAGTAATGTATCCGATATTCCTTTCCACGTCACTGAAAGGCTTCTCAGACAAATTCAGTTGTTTTGCCAGTATGTCATATCCCAGGGTCCGCACAATCATAATGGCCATTTCTTCTCTTGTTATATTATCATTTGTGCGAAAGTAGTCGCTGTCTTTTGTTATCACTCCGTGTTTAAGTGCTGTTTCAATTGTTCCGTAAAAATGATGATTGGGATCCATATTATCAAGAAAACTTCCCTTTTCAGGTTTTACTATTTCCCAACCCATAAGACGAACAAGAAATGCCAGAAATTCACCCCGGGTTATGGTTTTGCCAAGACCAAACCTGTTTCCGCCAATGCCATATGTTATTTTCAAATCTCGTAGACGATGCACAGCTTCATAAGCCCAGTGGTCCTTGGGTACGTCAATAAAATCCGTGGTATCGGAAGAATTTGCATGGGAAACAGGATTAATAATCAGGCTTAATATGAATATAGAAACAATGAGAAAGGTAATTTTCCTTAACATTGAAACCACCTCTTTCTTTGATCTCTTACAGGATTTGAGTTTATTATATTACACCGTCAGAAGAAAACAAAGATGAATGAGTTGATTACTGCCAAACTCCAATAGGAATTTAAGGATATAAATAACAAAAGTTACACAAATTATTGCAGGAAAATGTTATTTTAAAGAAAAATAGGGTACTTATATAATACAAGTCTGTTAAGGGTGATAATATGAAAATAGTATGCATTTCTGCATCCAACACCGCATATATGGGAGAAAACAGTGCTTCGACCCAAGTTTGCAGACTTATAAAAAAGGTTGTCCTAAACAACATTCCTGAAGCATCAGTCAAAATAATTCCTCTTATGAATCAAAAAATTTCTTTTTGTCTTTTATGTGGTGATTGTTCTGAAGATGGTCGCTGTCCCTATGATGACAGCTTTAATTACATATATTCCAATTTGAAAAAGGCTGATGTTCTCTTTTTTGTAGTACCCCATTATTCACCTTTACCTTCAAAACTGCTTGCCTTGTTCGAAAAAATACATGAAGTTCTCTACGGAAATTTAATAAAAATACCCCAGTTCGAATCACCCTTTGAAAATACATATGCCCTTGTAATAGGGCATGGGGATTTAGTTGAAAGCAGCGAAACTTTAAATTATTATCATGAAGCGGTTATAAGACCCGTAGCAAATACTCTGGCTTCCTTTGGATGTGAAATAATCGGATACAGTGATGAATATCCAAAGGGGATGCCTTTTGGACTGAGGGATGAAACTTGTATTCAGTTCAGTGGTGATTCAGTGTTTCCTGAGTTTACTCATCATTGGAATGTGATAGAAAATAGAATAAAAATTCTGGTGAAGAATCTGGTTTCTGTTATAAAAATACATGCTTAATAAGGTAAAGTTTTTGTTCATTTGATACATCAAAAATAAAGGTTGAATTTACCTTTATCAAATCTCCCTTTAAATGAGGAAACATTTTATTTTTTGCAAATACTATCCCTGTTACATTTATTCAAGGGATGGCTTTTTAATGGATAGAATGAGAGCTTTCAGCATTCTTAAAATAAATCCTCATACAAGTAAAGAAATAAGATCCAAGAGACATGATTACTTTGTGAAATTATACAAACAGCATCTAATGGGGATGAAGTTTAAAATTAGTCCGGAAGAAATTGAAGAAATGAAAGAGGCATATGAATTTTTACTGTATAAAAAGGTAGATGATGCTGAGCTTGAAAAGCTCTACCCTCAAGATACAATCTGGAGCAAGACCTTAGATAATATTGGAAAGGTGTTAAATCCATTTTTACACCGCCATAGAGCAAAAATCATCTATACATTGGTTATGTCCGTAATTACCGGTTTGTTAATCTATATACTTAATTATAAGCCTGTGGATTTAAATGTAATAATCTTTAGTCCGTATACCCGATCTTTAATTGAATATCAGTTCAGAAATCAGGTTTTGAGAGATTTTGAAAAGCAGACTGAAAAAAATCTTTCTTTAATCCAAAGACCAGACATGGAATTCGGCTATTATGAAGAAAACGACTATATTGCTGCGGAATGGCTGTTATTCCTGTGGGATAATGCAGATGTATATATTATGGAGGAGTCGCTATTAGAAGAATTCAAAAAAGCAGGCGTCAAGTTTGCAAGCATAGAGCCCGAGAGGCTGTCAGATTACCAGCAAGCCGCAAATCCTTTCAATAAGGATAACCGTCCTGTCACTGAGGTTTATATTGATACAAGCTCGTTCTTATACAGATATATATGCAACTGGGAAAATACCAACAAAACCTGGGTGGCTGTAATTGCAGATGATGCTGAAAATGTGGAGGAAGCACTGAGTTTTGTGAAATTTATCAATAAATCGAATTAGAAGGCATTGCATACTTTCAGTTTTCACCCCTTCAAAACAGGGTATCTGGTTCCTGCAATTTTATTCCGGACATCTTATGGTTTAAATCAGGCAGATAGTAAATGACTGGTAGCTTGTAGTATAATATATATTGAATTCTTACTGATCCTGGAGGATAGATATGTTTGAAGAAATAAACAAGGAGCTTAGAAGACTGCAGGAGGGAATTGACCGATGGCATAGGGCCGATAACATGCTCAAAGAGCTTTACTCCCAGCTAAGACAGCAGGAAGAAAAAAAGGTTCATTTTGAAAATAGGCTCAGAAAAGAAAATCTTGATGTTGAGAAACTCAGCAGGATGAGTCTCATTGCTCTTTTTTATACAATATTGGGCAGCAGGGAAAAACAGCTTGAGAAGGAGAGGCAGGAGGCCCTGGCTGCCGAGCTTAAATATAATGATATTTTAAGACAGATAGATTATATAAATATAAAGATATCGGAACTTGAGGCTGAACGTTCCCGGTACAGTAATTATCAGAAAGAATACGACCAATTATTCAGAAAAAAGTATGAAATGCTTAAAAATAGTAACAGTGCAAATGCTGAAAAAATAATTCAGCTGGAGAGGGATATTTCAAAAAATCATACCGACTTAAAAGAAATCTTAGAAGCAATATCAGCAGGAAACAGAGTTTTAAATGCACTGGACAGGGTAGCAAGAAGTCTTGACCGGGCGGAAAGTTGGGGCATGTGGGATATGTTTGGCAGCAGTGGTTTACTCACCAATATGGCCAAACACGGACATATTGACGATGCAAGGGACGCAGCTTCCGAAGTACAAAGTCTTCTTAACACTTTTCGTGCAGAACTTGCGGATGTACAAATAACTTCCCAGATCAGTATAGATATAAGCGGATTTACCAAATTCGCAGACTTTTTCTTTGACGGTCTAATAACCGACTGGATTGTCCAAAGGAAAATCCATGATTCACAAAATAGTGTAATGGAAGTCAGAGATCAGGTAAATCGTGTCATGCATAGACTTAGGGATATGGAGTACAAAACAAATAATGAGATAAACAGCTTAAAAAACAAGCTCAACGAGATCGTGAGCAAGGCTTAGAAAATTTCTCATTAATTATCAATCTAATGAAAATTAAAATTCAATTTTAATATGAGACCTGTATGTCTATTGGCATATGGGTTTTTATTTTTCCTTATAGGTAGGATCTAAACCCAATCCAGAACTAAAGCCATTCCTAATTCAAGAACGTTTCAATTCCTTATAGGTAGAATCTAAACAGAAACAGTCTTTGCATTGGAATTACTACAGCAGGGGAGTTTCAATTCCTTATAGGTAGAATCTAAAC
>ERZ773359.5348-NODE-5348-length-12375-cov-5.563149_pt1 | contig 12375 bp, 8 predicted proteins | sample MGYA00374955_ERZ773359 | MGnify/ENA primary metagenome ERZ773359 (study PRJEB29098, sample SAMN04486028) | biogas fermenter metagenome | study: EMG produced TPA metagenomics assembly of the Biogas fermentation microbial communities from Germany - Plant 4 DNA1...
GATCTTTTATAGAATTAGCATATGTGCAGTTCACAAAGGAATTGATTTTGGTAACCTTTAGGTTACTAGCAAAATCAATAATTTGTTCACTTGCACATATGCTAATTCTTTAGTTACTATAACTTGCTAAGATAAAGAAATTATTGTATAGGAGAACGTTGCTGTAACTGCATATTAGATATGTGCTGAAGATATATTGTGAGCTTTGTTACCAGTTCTTAGCGAAGAACGAACAAAAAAAGCCGTAAGGCTGACACGGATGTCAGCCTAGGCATCCAGGACATGGATGTCCTTTGGATGCCGTTAGGCTTTTTGTGAGTTCAAGCTATAGAACTGGCAAAGCGAACTCCTATATCTGAAGTACATATCTAATATGCAGACAGATGTAGCTTACTTAGATTAGCTACAAAGACCCAATAGGAATACCCTGACTTCTCGTAGCTAGTAGCACGCAACAAGCCAGAACTAAGAACACCAAAGTTGATACAGGCATTAAATCTTTAACAAATAGCCAACTAAAAGAGCCTACCTTATTAAACCTACGTCCCGCCTATAGTGGCAATCTTTGAAATTCACCTTTTCCATATCTGCATATACAATAGCTCTGGCTTCATCTAAAGTTTTGCCTAAAGCGGAAAATATCAATACACGTCCACCATCGGTAACAATCTTGCCGTCTATATACTTGGTGCCGGCATGAAATACTATTCCTTGCTCTGCATTCTCAAGTCCTTTTATCTCATAACCTTTTTCAAAGCTTACCGGATATCCACCAGAAGCCATTACCACACACATAGCTGCATTTTCACTCCACTCAATGTCCATTTCATGAAGCTTTTCATCTAAAACAGCTTCCATTATCTCTACCAAATCGCTTTCAAGCCTGAGGAGCACTGCCTCTGTCTCCGGGTCTCCAAAGCGACAGTTGTATTCAATTACCTTAGGTCCATCTTTTGTAATCATCAATCCAAAATACAACACACCTTTGTAAGGTCTGTTTTCTCTTTTCATGGCCTCTACTGTAGGCTTTATAATCTCCTCCATAACATCAGTTGCAACCTTTTCATCATAATGGGGCGCTGGAGAAATGGCTCCCATACCTCCAGTGTTTAGACCTAAATCTCCATCGTAGGTTCTCTTGTAATCCTGAGCACTTACCATAGGTACAGCAGTTTTCCCATCTACAAAAGCTAGTATGGATGCTTCCTTACCCTGTAAAAACTCTTCAATTACTACTTTGTCTCCTGCTTGGCCAAAATGTCTATCCCTCATCACCATATCTATAGTTTTTATTGCTTCTTCTTTAGTATCAGCTATTATTACGCCTTTTCCTGCTGCCAATCCATCTGCCTTTATAACAACTGGAAACCCAAAGCTGTCTATTTGCTCTTTTGCTTTTGTCGCATCTTCATAAATCTTATATTGTGCAGTAGGTATACCATATTTCTGCATGAAATCCTTTGCAAAAGCTTTACTGCTCTCTATTATAGCAGCATTTTTTCTGGGTCCAAATATTCTTAAGCCCTCTTTCTCAAAAACATCTACTATTCCAAGGCTTAAAGGCAGTTCAGGCCCTACTACTGTAAGATCTATTTTATGTTTTTTTGCAAATTGGCATAATCCTTCTATATCATCTGCTTTTATGTCAACGCATTCTGCCATCTGTCTTATGCCCCCATTGCCGGGAGCGCAGTAAACATAAGATACTTTAGGGCTTTGAAGCAACTTCCATATTATCGCATGTTCCCTTCCACCGCTTCCAACTACCAATACTTTCACATTGGCACCTCCTTTAGTGCTTAAAATGCCTCATTCCTGTAAATATCATGGCTATACCTGCCTTGTTACAGGCTTCTATTGAGTCTTCATCCCTTATGGAGCCACCGGGCTGGATGATAGCACTTAGCCCTGCATTGGCAGCAGCTTCTGCCACATCTGAAAAGGGGAAGAATGCATCAGATGCCATAACTGCGCCTTTCACTTGCTCTCCAGCCCTGTCAATGCTCATCTGGGCAGACCAGATTCTGTTGGTCTGACCGGGTCCAATACCCAAAGTCTTACCATCCTTTGCAATAACAATTGCATTGGATTTAACATGTTTCACTACCTTCCAAGCAAACAGCAAATCTTTCATCTGCTCTTCTGTAGGTTTCTTCACAGTAACATATTTTATATCTTCTATGGAAAAATCAGCATAATCCGAGTCTTGAACCAGCAAACCGCCAGATACCCTTTTCAACTCAAAAGCTTTTTCCGGCCTGAACTTAATGCTGTCCAGTTTCAATACCCTAAGATTCTTCTTTTCTTTCAGTATCTTCAAAGCATCATCACTATATGAAGGTGCTATAATAATTTCTAAAAATATTTTAGCCATTTCCTCAGCAGTACTTGCATCTACTTCTTCATTCACAGCTACAATGCCACCAAATATGGAAACTGGATCACCCTCATATGCTTTTTTATAAGCTTCAAAAATATTCTCACCTATGCCCACTCCGCATGGATTAGCATGCTTTATGGCTACACATGCCGGTTCATTAAATTCCTTTAATAATTCTAAAGCAGCATTAGCATCATTTATATTATTGTAGGAAAGCTCCTTTCCATTTAACTGTTCAGCGTTATGGAGCATACCGACAGTCTTGAGAGGATCCTTATAATATGCAGCTTGTTGATGTGGATTTTCCCCATATCTCAAATCTTGGGCCTTTTCAAAAGTGAGAGTAAGCAGTTGAGGGTACTTTTCCATATCTGCTTTTTCCCATAAATAATTAGCAATCAAGGAATCATAATGGGCTGTATGGTTGAAAACCTTAGCTGCCAATTTAAACCTGGTCTTCTCGTTAACCTCTCCTGTTTCTTTTAATTGAGTTAAAATCATGCCATAATCAGCTGGATCGGTGATAACTGTTACAGCTTTATAGTTTTTAGCGGCAGCTCTTAGCATGGAAGGACCGCCAATATCTATATTTTCTATAGCTTCTTCCAAAAGGACTCCATCTTTTTCTATGGTTTCTTTAAAAGGATAAAGATTTACAACTACCATATCTATGGTATTTATATTAAGTTCTTCCAAAGTATCCATATGCTCTTTTCTATCTCGCATTGCCAATATTCCGGCAAAAATATTTGGATGTAGAGTCTTTACTCTACCGTCCAAACATTCAGGAAATCCTGTCACATCTGATATAGATACTACCTTTATGCCTGCATCGATCAATGTCTTTGCAGTACCTCCGGTTGATATTATCTCAACTCCCATGTCACTTAACTCTTTAGCAAATTCTATTATGCCTGTCTTATCCGAAACACTAATAATTGCTCTCTTAACCAAAACCATCACCCTTCTTATTTTTTGTAACCACTGAAAACACTAATTATATGAAACCACTAAACACACCAAAAACACTAAAAATTATTATATTTCGTGCATTACGAAACACGCATCAGTACGGAAAAGGAATACCCAAACTCTGAGCTCTAACTTCTAATATCTCATAGTTCTTAGCTCATAGCTCATAGTTCTTAGTTCTTAGCTCATAGCACATAGTTCTTAGTTCTTAGCTCATAGCACATAGTTCAAATATTCATAGCTCTTAGCTCAATCATTCTGAGTTCTAATAATAACTTTTCTTCCCTCTATAGTGAGTCTGCCTTCGCAGTATAGTTTCACTGCTTGGGGCAATAGCTTATGCTCTACTTTTAAGATCCTTGCTGCAAGAGATTCAGGTGTATCATCATCTTCCACCTTTACGGCTTCCTGAAGTATTATTGGACCTGTATCAGCTCCCTCATCTACAAAATGAACCGTAGCTCCGGAAACCTTAACCCCATAATCTAACGCTGCTTTATGTACTCTTTGCCCATAATAGCCTTTGCCGCAAAATGCTGGTATTAAAGATGGATGAATGTTAATTATCCTATTTCTGAATTTCTCTATAAAATCCTCGGATAATATGCTCAAAAAACCTGCCAATACTACTAATTCCACATGATGCTTTTCCAGTTCATCCATTATAGCTTTCATAAAGATATTTTTATCAGCAAAATTCTTTTTATCTATTTCTACGGCATTTATACCATGTTTTTTTGCTCTTTGGATTCCAAAGGCATCCTTCTTATCGGATATAACTATAGATATCTCACCATTGATTAAACCTTTCTCAATATTATCTATCAAAGCCTGCAAATTAGTACCGCTGCCAGATATCAAAACTCCGATCTTTACTTTTGGCAAAGCTCTATTCCTCCCTCATCGGCTACAACATCACCTATTATGTATGCTTTCTCACCCATGTTTTTTAAACTCTCCATAATGCCATCTACATCTGATTTATCTGCTATTATTACAAGACCTATTCCCATATTAAATGTATTGTATAGTACATCATCATGGATTTTGCCTAAATCTCTCATAAGCCTAAAAATAGGCAGTACATCCCAGCTTCCCAGCTCTACTCTGGCCTTTAATCCCTTAGGTATGGTCCTAGGTATATTCTCGATGAATCCTCCGCCGGTGATATGGGCAATCCCTTTGATACTATATTTTTCTACAAGGTTCAATATAGTTTTTACATATATCTTTGTAGGCTTTAGCAATTCTTCACCAAGAAGGCAATCCAATTCAGGGAATTTATGCTCCACCTTATAATCGTTGATTCCGAAAAAAAGCTTCCTTACCAAAGAGTATCCATTACTATGTATCCCGCTGGACTGGAGACCTATAAGCACATCTCCTTGTTTTACGTTTTCACCGTTTATAACTTTTGATTTATCCACTATACCTACAGCAAAGCCTGCCAAATCATATTCTTCATCCTTATAAAATCCTGGCATTTCGGCTGTTTCACCACCTATTAAAGCGCATCCAGCCTCTATGCAACCGTCACAGATTCCTTTGACAATAGCTTCCGCCTTTTTAGGATTAAGTCTGCCTGTGCCAATATAGTCCAGGAAAAATAAAGGTTTGGCTCCATGACAGGCGATATCGTTTACACACATGGCTACACAGTCTATACCTATGGTATCATGCTTATCCATCATAAATGCTATCTGAAGCTTTGTACCTACACCATCGGTACCTGATACAAAGATTGGCTCTTTTATTCCAGATAAATCAGGCATAAAAAAGCCTCCGAAGCTTCCTAAGTCTCCCATAACACCGGCTATATGGGTCTTTTTTACATGTTCCTTCATAAGCTTTACAGCTTCATATCCAGCTTCCACATCTACTCCAGCATCCTTGTATGTCAATCTATCATCCATCTTTTTCACCTTCCTTTTTTGAAACCAAAGTTTTTGAGCCATAGCGAACCGTCCCCGGTGTCTCGCTTATAGGGGATAATCGCCATTGAAGCAGGCACTGCAAAAGCCTTCGCCTTTACTGCCTACAGCAGTTAGCAGCCCCTCAATGCTCAGATAACCCAGGCTGTCTGCTCCGATATATTCCCTTATGCTTTCGACAGTTTTTCTTGCTCCAATTAACTCTTCTCTAGTAGGAGTATTTATTCCATAACAGCAGGGTCCAATAACTGGGGGAGAGCTTACTCTCACATGGACTTCTTTTGCTCCCGCATCTCTTAAAGCCTGTACAATCTTCCTGCTTGTTGTGCCCCTCACTATGCTGTCATCTACCATTACAACTTTTTTCCCTTTAATATTTTCCTTCAATGGATTAAGTTTTAATTTTACCCCTAATTCTCTCATAGATTGGGTTGGTTGTATAAAAGTTCTACCTACGTATCTGTTCTTTATCAAGCCAATGGAATATGGTATTCCAGATTCACTGGCATAACCAATGGATGCTGGTGTACCAGAATCTGGTACTGAGACTACTGTATCTGCAATAGCCGGCTGCTCTACAGCCAATATCCTTCCTGCATTTTCTCTTGCCTTATACATACTGATACCGTCTATTATACTGTCAGGCCTTGCAAAATATATATATTCAAACAAGCAGACCTTCTTAGGAACTATATCCTCGGTTTCAAAACATTTTACTCCATCTTTATCTATCATTATTATTTCGCCGGGTTTAACATCTCTAAGAAACTGGGCTCCTAAAGTATCCAAAGCACAGCTTTCTGATGCCAATGCATAACCATTTTCCAACTTGCCCAAAACCAAAGGTCTAAATCCATACCCATCTCTTATACCTATCAACTTATTATCCGTCAATATTGTCAATGCGTAGGAACCCTTTATAGTCTTCAAAGTTTTCTTTATTGCTTCTATAATATCTCCTTTATAATTTCTCGCTATTAAAGCAGCAATAACTTCCGTATCGGTAGTGGTGCTAAAGAATAAACCCTGATCCTCCAACTGATTTCTCAATAAATCCGCATTCACCAGATTACCATTATGTGATATTGCCAAGCTACCATTTTTGTATTTGATGACTATAGGCTGGGCATTAGCTGCAAAATTAGCCCCTGAGGTAGAATATCTTACATGTCCTATGGCCATATCGCCTTTCAGTAAACCTAGTATCTTATCATCAAATACTTCATTTACAAATCCCATGTCTTTATAGCAGGTTATTATCCCATCATTATTAATAGCTATGCCTGCGCTTTCCTGCCCCCGATGCTGCAAAGCAACCAAACCATAATAAGCGCCGTTGGCAGCATTGATATTTCCTTTATCATATATTCCAACTACACCGCACATCTACATATCTCCTAATCAAAATTAAATTCTTCCATTCTCACTTTTTCATCTTTTTTAGAAACTTCTTGGGCCATTTTCTCTCTGCGATCTTTGAGAGTTTTTCTCAGATAGTCATATTTTATAGATAACATTTCTACTGCCAGCAGTCCTGCATTTTCTGCCCCATCTATGCCTACAGTAGCCACAGGAATACCTGAAGGCATCTGCACTATTGAAAGCAAAGCATCCATGCCGTCCAATGCTGATGATTTTATAGGTATACCTATTACAGGAACCACAGTATATGCTGCCAAAACTCCAGGAAGATGAGCAGCCTTACCTGCTGCAGCTATAATTATATCAAAGCCCATATTCTCCGCTTCCTTGGCGAATTGAGAGGCTTTATCGGGAGTTCTGTGAGCAGATATGACTCTCGCTTCAAATTCAATATTGAATTCTTTAAGTACTTTTATGGTTTTTGAAACAATAGGCAAATCCGAATCACTGCCCATAATAATTGCAACCTTTGGTTTCTTATCCATATAATCTCCTCCAATTAGCATTTATATTAAAACTTTATTTATTTATCAAAATTTAATATTACTGGTACAAAAAAGGATAGGTAGTGAAACCCATCCTTTCAAAAACAGAATGAACATTTCACTCATAGTCAAACAATTTACGGTTGTTTGGTAGAAACTCTCAGGCCATATTCCTGACATTATATGAGCTACTTAACCAGATAATTTTGTTGTCAAAATAATATTACCATATTAAAGAACAGAGCGTCAAGAATATTTCGAACTATTTTATTGTTGTATTATTTTTAGTACATATAGTTACGAATTATTTTTAATATTATATTCATAAACATTCGATTTATTTTGCAAAGTAATCTACTCCTGCTTTGAAAATATTTTGCGTTTTTGGCCCAGGTATATTTTTATATAGATAGTTACCCATCCTCTCAGAATGAGCCATCTTTCCCATTACCCTTCCATCAGGGCTTGTTAATGCTTCTATGGCACAAATCGATCCATTAGGATTATGGGGAACTTCTGAAGATGGAATTCCGTCAAGATCCACATATTGGGTTGCTATCTGGCCTTTAGCTGCCAACTCCCTTACCATATCCTCACCGGCAACAAATCTGCCTTCACTGTGGGATACCGGTAAAGTATGAATATCTCCCACTTCTGAATAAGCAAACCAAGTAGACAATGTAGAAACTACTTTAGTCCTTACAAATTGGGATACATGACGGCCGATTTTGTTACAAGTAAGAGCAGGACTATTCTCATTCATATCCCTTATATCTCCATAGGGTACCAACCCAAGTTTTATCAATGCATTAAAACCGTTGCCAATGCCTAAAATCAATCCGTCCCTTTTATTTAACAGATTCATCACCGCTTCTTTTACATACCCATTTCTTAAAACTGTAGATATGAATTTCCCATAACCATCAGGCACATCACCATTGTTAAAGTCTCCGAGAAGAACTAATATCTGGCTGTCATCAATTCTTCTAACCAATTGATTCATTGATTCTTCTATATCCTGGTGAGTCAGATTCTTTATAATCATAATATCTGTTTTAGCTCCTGCCTCTTCAAAAGCTCTTACAGTATCATATTCATTATTGGTTCCTGGAAAAACCGGTATCAACACCCTTGGTGCCGCATATTTTACATTAGGCTTTCTTGTACTTCTTTCTTTATACTCAATATTAAATACTTTTTCTGCTTTTTCTGCCTTTGTAGGGAATACATCTTCCAAAGGCTTGCTCCAGAAATCATAAGCTTCTTCAAGGTCTATTTCAGTATCTTTTACATAGATAGATTTTTTATTCCACGTTTCTCCCAGTTTTATATAATTTGTTCCGGATAACTGTTCATCTATATCAGCATCTTTTTTCAGTTCTATAATTATGGAGCCGAAATCCGGCGTAAACAGTCTGTCATACATGAAATCTCCAGTGATCTTTATCCCTATTCCATTGCCAAAGCACATTTTTGTCAATGCAGCGGCTATGCCTCCTTCTTTTACTGTAGAAGAAGACAAAACATAACCTTCTTTTATCAACTCATGGAGCCTTTCGTAGGTTTTTTTCAATCCTTCAAAATCCGGTACATCCTTTTCATCTCTCACAATAGGCAATAGCACAACCTGACTTTCTGCAGCTTTAAACTCCTGGGAAACTGCATATCTTACATCAATTGGAGCCAATGCAAAAGCTACCAAAGTCGGAGGCACATTGAGATCAAGAAATGTGCCTGACATACTGTCCTTTCCTCCAATGGATGGTATACTCAAGTTTTTCTGGGCTAAATAAGCCCCTAATAAAGCGGCAAATGGTTTTCCCCATTTTTGCTCATCTTTGCCCAGCTTTTCAAAATACTCTTGAAAAGTCAGCCTCACTCTTTTATAATCTCCTCCCATTGCCACTATCTTGGATACGGCATGAACTACCGCATACAAGGCACCATGGAAAGGGCTCCAGCTTGATAAGTATGGATTATATCCATAGGTCATTGCAGTACCTGTTATGGTATCTCCCTTTAGCACAGGCAATTTCATAAGAAGCCCTTCGCTGGGAGTAGCCTGATATTTTCCTCCAAAGGGCATCAATACAGTACCAGAACCTGCGGTGGCATCAAATTTTTCCACTAAGCCTTTTTGGCTGCATACATTTAAATCCTTCAGATTTTCCAGCCATGCTTTCTTTATATCAATTTTTTCATCTTTATACTCATAAGTCTTATAGAAATTATCCTCTGCTTTAGGCATAGAAACCTTCACATCAGTTTTTTGCCTGATACCATTGGTATCCAAAAAATCTCTGCTAATATCAACTATGGCCTTTTCCTTCCAAATCATGGTCAACCTTCTATTATCCGTAACCTTTGCTACAACTACTGCTTCCAGGTTTTCCTCATAGGCCATTTTTATAAACTTTTCCTCATTCTCTGGGTCAATTAGTACCGCCATCCTCTCCTGAGACTCGGATATAGCTAACTCAGTACCATCCAATCCATCATACTTTGTTGGCACCGCATCCAAATCAATATATAGTCCTTCTGCCAACTCGCCTATGGCAACTGATACTCCTCCTGCGCCAAAATCGTTGCACTTTTTTATCATAGTGCTGACTTGGGGATTTCTAAAAAGCCTCTGAATTCTTCTTTCGATAGGTGCATTCCCCTTCTGTACCTCAGGTCCTCCGGTAATCAAAGACAATTCATCATGCTCCTTAGATGATCCGGTGGCACCTCCGCATCCATCCCTTCCCGTTCTGCCGCCTAATAGAATTATTATATCTCCCGGTTTTGGAGTTTCTCTCACCACATTGGACTTTGGAGCAGCTGCTACAACAGCCCCTAACTCCATCCTCTTTGCCACAAAACCTTCATGGTAAACTTCTGCTATCTGTCCTGCAGCCACACCTATCTGATTTCCATAGGAACTATATCCATTTGCTGCAGTGGTAGTTATTTTTCTCTGAGGTAATTTACCCGGTAAAGTCTTTGATACATGAGTTCTGGGGTCTCCACTTCCTGTGACTCTCATGGCACCATAGACATAGGATCTTCCAGATAATGGATCTCTAATGGCACCGCCCAGGCAGGTGGCCGCTCCGCCAAAGGGCTCAATCTCGGTGGGATGATTGTGAGTCTCGTTTTTAAACATTACCAGCCACTTTTCTTTTTTACCGTCGACTTCTGCTTCCACTTCAATGCTGGATGCATTTATCTCCTCAGATACTTCTAAATCATCAAGCTGCCCATTTATCCTCATCTCTCTCATTGCCATCTGGGCTAAATCCATAAGACACATGGGCTTTTCCCTATCTTTGTAAACGGCTTTTCTAGCATTCTTGTAGATTTCAAAAGCTTTTTGGATGATTTCTTTGTATTTGCCTTCTTCTATATCAACATTCTCGATAATGGTGTTGAATGTGGTATGCCTGCAATGATCAGACCAATATGTGTCTATAACCCTTATTTCTGTTATTGTAGGATTTCTTTTCTCGATGTTTTTGAAATAGCTTTGACAAAAGCTTAGATCCTCAAAACTCATGGCTAAACCTAGCTTTTCTTTAAAGTTTTGTAGGCTTTTTTCATCCATATCTATAAAACCTTCAAAAACAGCTACACTATTTGGAGTATTCACTTTCTCAGTAAGAGTATCGTACTTTTTGAGACCTGCCTCTTTCATCTCCACAGGATTGATATAATAGTCCTTGATCTTTTTCATTTCTTCTTCCGATAGATTCCCTTTCAGTACAATCACATTGGCAGTCCTAACCTCTGGTTTATCACCCATGCCCATAATCTGAAGACATTGGGCTGCCAAATCTGCTCTCTGGTCATACTGTCCGGGCAAATATTCTGATGCAAAAACCATGTCCTTTTCGTCCAAATCCAATTCTTCCTCGTATACATTCTCTACAGGAGGCTCTGAAAATATCGTGTATTTTGCTTTTTCGTAAACTTCATCATTTATACCTTCCACATCATATCTTTTGATTATCCTTATACCCTCAAGTCCCTTTATGCCTAGATTCTCTTTCAAATCCGTCAGAAGAGCCTTTGCTTCTACTGCATAATCCGCTTTTTTCTCAATAAATATCCTTCTTACCTTACTCATTATCAACACTCCAATCTGTTTTTTATATTTCCAAACAAGCCATATCTTCATCATCATTTGCGTTTCCGTACTTAATATCTCTTTACAATTTCATAGTAGCATAATATTATTTATAATAACAATTAATATTACTAATTTTATTTATAAGGTGATCTTATCAATGGATGTTAATTTTGAGCTATACAAAGTATTCTATTATGTAGCCAAATACAATAGCTTTTCTCAGGCTGCTGCTAAACTATATATTTCCCAATCCGCAGTAAGCCAATCCATAAAAGCATTGGAAACCAAGCTCGATATAAAGCTTTTTGTAAGAAATACTAAAAATATAAGACTTACCAGTGAAGGCGAAAAGCTATTTGCATATGTTGAACAGGCTATAAATCTTTTCCTCAAGGGAGAGCGGTTGATTGAAGAGATGAAGGATTTGCTGGAAGGAGAAGTCCGTATAGGAGCCAGCGATACCATTTGCAGGCATTTTCTCCTGCCCTATATTGAAAAATACAATACTCTATACCCTGATATAAAGATACAAATAATCAGCAGAACCTCCCCAGTATGCACCCAACTTTTAGAAAAGGGCGAAGTAGATCTGGCTGTAGTGAATATTAATGAAAACTATGATTACAAAAATTTTAATATCAACATACTAAAAGAAATTGAAGATATATTTGTGGCAGGAAAGAAATTTGATGAGCTAAAAGGCAAGAAAATGTCCATAGCAGAGCTTGTACAGTACCCTTTGCTGGTGCTGGAGAAGAACACCAATACCAGAGTATTCTTTGAAAGGCTTTTTGGGCAGCATAATTTAGAAGTCAAGCCAGAGATTGAACTGTCCAGTATAGATCTATTGATAGACATGGCCAAAATAGGCCTAGGAATATCCTATGTAATAAAAGATGCAGCTGCTTCAGCCATCAAAGAAGGAAGCCTATTTGAAATAGAATTGGAGGAGAAAATAATCTCAAGATATCTGGGACTTTTAACACATAAGGATGTGCCACTAACTAGAGCTGCCCAGGAGTTTGTGAATCTTGTTACTAATTCTACTTATTCTACTTAATGTTTACTTTGATC
>ERZ773359.5351-NODE-5351-length-12368-cov-12.663364_pt1 | contig 12368 bp, 9 predicted proteins | sample MGYA00374955_ERZ773359 | MGnify/ENA primary metagenome ERZ773359 (study PRJEB29098, sample SAMN04486028) | biogas fermenter metagenome | study: EMG produced TPA metagenomics assembly of the Biogas fermentation microbial communities from Germany - Plant 4 DNA1...
TAAAATAACTTTTATTGGCAAGTCATTTCAGCCGTTTTTTGAAAAAATCATCCCATGACTCCCCTGTTACCTCTTCACAGGCCTTTAGTAAATCTGCAAAGGTCGCATTCTCAAACTTATTGTTCTCGTAATAGACCTGCAAGATATCATAGAATTTGTTGTCACCGGCCACTTGATGCATCTCCCGGAATACACCGGCTCCCTTGCCGTATATAACAAGGTCGTATAACACCCAATCCGGGAATTTATACACAGGCTGATCAACCGCCAGCTCTATTTGCGACTCATCTGCCAAATATCTTTCCAGATATGAAGACTTTCCTTCAGCGATCATAGTATTGTATATCTCATTCTCCATATCTTTACCATACCTGTGACCATAGTACAGTATCGTTGAATATTCGGTAAGCGCCTCATCCAGCCAGGGTTCATCTATCTGATCATTGCCTACCACCCCGTACCACCACTGGTGAGCGGTTTCATGAACCGTCACGTACTCCAGCCATACTTGCTGTTGTTCCAGATAAAGACTTGTATCAATCATAACCAAATTGGGATACTCCATACCTCCAACAAAAAAGTCTGACTGTACCACCGAAAATTGATCGTAAGGATATTTCCCAAAACAGTTATTAAAAATTTCCAGTGCAGACGCTGCATATTCCAAAGCTTTCATTCCGCTGTTCTTGTTTTCAGAGAAAAAATATGAATAAACCGTAGTTTGACCCACCTTACGGGACCGGACCTCAAATTCTTTGCTGGCCAGCCATGCAAAATCTCTTACCACCAACGCCTCAATATCCCAGACCTTGTGCCCGCCATCATCTTTAACATCCAATATATTTCCGGTTGAAGCTATAACATAATCGGGAGGAGCTTTTATGCTGACATGGTAATTAGCCACGTCACTATAGAAAGGATCGCCAATGGCATAATAGGGATCTGTGTTCCAGCCATCATGATCATATACGCAGGCAATAGGATACCAGTTGGTAATATTGAAGGTATTATCACCATAACCGAACCTGCCGATGCTGTTTGGTATTTTGACGATGTATTCCATCCTAATGCTTATACTGCTGCCGGGTTCCAAAGGTTTATCCAGCAGGATAGCCAATATATCATTGGTATAGCCGCCGATATTATAGTGTACCGGGGAACCGTCGGCGGTCACCAGCTGTATCTCGATCCAGCCGGGAGAAAAGCCGTTTGGATACGCAGCTTCTTTTTCGTCTGACATAAAAGGTACCCGGCTCTCATCTTTAAATGCGTTTGGGTACAGATGAAAATATATGCTGGTAAATTCTGCATCATCCCTGTTTACCAGCTTTACATTTTGTTCGCAGATTAACCGGGCCTTTTCGGGCTCAAAAGTAACATCTATATCATAGGTGCTTAATCCCTTGCTGAGTTCCAATAATTCAGCCTGGGCTTGTTTCCCTTTCAGACCATCTGACCGGGTATGTCTGTATATATAAACTGTCCCTAACGATAATACCAACAGACATATAAGGAATACTGCCAGATAATTGCGCCTGTCTTTTCTGAATCTGAAATAAATAAACTTCATTCACTTGCCTCCAAATCAATTCAAATAAATCTGACCCGGTTGCCGGATGGCATTAATCTACATACGGAAGCTCAACGTAAAATGTGGTTCCTGAACCGACTTTGCTCTTAACACCAATATTTCCATTATGATGTTTAATGGTATTTTTGCATAAGACAAGTCCTATTCCGCTCCCGCTCTTCTTTGTTGTAAAAAACAGATTGAATATATGCTTCATATTTTCCTCCTCAATCCCCACTCCCGTATCCTCGAACTCAATCAATGCCATTTTGGATTTTTCTTTCTTTGACAACCTTATGGTAAGCGTTCCTCCCTTTTCCATAGCCTGTATGGCATTTTCAATCAGATTAACAAACGCTTGCTGTATGGAATCCTTATCAACATTTGCATAGATGTGATCATTGGGCAGTTTAAGCCTTATATCGATCTCGCCCATATTAGCCTTTGGCGTCATTATATCAACGGTTTTTTTAACTAACAGATTCAAGGAATGCCTCATAAAATTGAACGGATTAGGTTTGGTTAAAGTCTTAAAATCACTTAACAATTTGTTTACATGCGTTACTTCCGCCAGTATTTTTTCAGCCCTGGAAGGATCGAGAATTCTTTCCAGCTGAAGCAGCTGTACATAGGCACTTATGGTGGATAAGGAGTTCCGGATTTCATGGGAAAGCATGGAAGCCGTATTAACGACATCGCTGTTGAATTCTGACAACTGCTGGCTTAAGGTTTCCAGCTCTTTATTCTTGCTAATTAGCCTCATTTGATTCTCTATCCCTTTAACAGACAGATTAAGCATTTCCAGTATATTGTAGCTGGCATATTCCAAAGGAAGATAAATCCCCATTGCTCCTAAAATCTCGTTATTCAAACCGTGGATTGGAGCTGCAAATCCGGCCCATTTTTTGTATACATCCAGAAAATGCTGGTTACCAAATACAGCAGTTGGAACGTTGGTAACAATTGAGGTACCTAAACTATTTGTCCCGATATTTTCTTCGCTTACTATGTATCCTGCATCCATGCCCAGCTCCTCAAATTCCGGAACGTGACCTTGTTTATAGAATATAACACATTCTTTGTTGCAAAGTATTATGATGCTTTTTTTGCAGGGAATTGTACTCTTTATTTTTTTAATAAATACTTGTGCAGTATCGATAAGACTTTGATTGTGATTGATGAGATCATCCAGTTCCTGATCTGAAACTTCTATTAAGCGTGGCATATCCTCCGGCAACAAACCGCTGTTTATGCATCGCTCCCATGATGATAATACATATTTTCTAATAAAAATGATGTCTTTACTTAATGCTTCCTCCATCTCTGGGCCTAATCCCAATATCATTTGCCGTTCCCCCAAAATGCAAATAAACTAAGATCACTATTCATTATTTTATATAATTTTCTTATTTTTCCCTTTTTAATTATTTCCATTTAACCATGCTTTATAACTTCTACGTATACCAGTAAATTCCTTCAAAATTTAAACCCGGTTGCAGACAAAATAAACACTTTCTTTAGCCGACATTAATATATGTATAAATTTTTCAAATCAAATATACTACTTTTTTACATTTTATATATTAGCAGAATATTATGTAAGCCACCTTGCGGTAAGGCTTAGAACCTGTTAACGAAGCGGAAGACAGCCGGAGCCAATGTCTGAGTGTAAGCGAGTTTTGGTGGAGGCCTGGAGCGAGTTTTACAGGTTCTTAGCCTTGGTGCTCCAGTGGCTGGAATAATATTCTGCTAATTTCCAGTAAAGCTGATAAGGATAGAAATTGTACCGAAGTGTTATTTGAATAATATTATTCAGCAAAAATATTGTAAGATCCAATTTTTTGTTTAGTTTGACATGATATTTGGTAAATCATATAATTAAAAGGACATATTGTAACAAAGGAGAAAATCAGCATGGCAAATCGTATGGGTACTGATTTAACGGAAGGCAGCATAGTAAAGCATCTGATTAATTTTTCCATCCCGCTATTGTTAGGAAACGTATTCCAGGCATTGTACAACACCGTTGACAGCATTTGGGTAGGACAATTTCTCGGCGCGAAAGCCCTGGGAGCAGTCTCTGTAAGCTTTCCAATTATATTTATACTGATATCCCTGGTCACGGGTATAACCATGGCTACTTCGGTACTGGTAGCACAGTACGCCGGCGCTAAAAACCCGGAAATGATATCAAAAACAATGAACAACTCCTTTTTATTGCTGGGTACTGTGGCAGTTATCGTCACAACCATTGGTATAGTTTTCAACGAACAGATACTGATTTTGTTAAATACTCCTCAGGAGATTCTTGCATTCGCTGTGGAATACTTAAACATATATCTGCTGGGACTTATATTCGTATTCGGCTTTAATGTAATGAGCGCTGTTCTAAACGGACTGGGTGATCCCAGAACTCCAGTGAAATTTCTTATTGTGGCAACGATCACCAATATCATCCTGGATCCACTTTTCATATTCGGAGTAGGTTTTATACCCAAAATGGGCATTGCTGGTGCAGCGCTGGCAACCATAATATCACAAGCCCTGGCACTTGCGCTGATAGTGATTTATTTATACAGAACGAACCATATCATCAGACCTAAGATAAAAGATTTTAAAGTTGCAGGAGAACTTTTGTGGAAACTGATCAAAATAGGTCTTCCTGCCGGTATACAACAGATCGTGGTATCCATGGGTCTGACCGTGATGGTGGGTGTAATAAATTCATTTGGCGCCGATGCAGTAGCAGCTTTCGGAGCTGCATCCAGGCTGGACCAGTTTGCCCACATGCCTGCCATGTCCTTTGGTGTAGCCGTTTCTGCCATTACGGGGCAAAGCCTGGGGGCTGCAAAAACCGAAAGGGTCAAAGAAATATTTAAATGGGGAAGCATTTTGGTAAGCGGCATCACCGCAATAATGGTTATCTTGGCGTTGGCAATACCAAAAACTTTTCTTCAGATTTTCACCAGCGATGCTGATGTGCTCAGTATCGGTAGCGTTTATCTCAGGATTGTAGGGCTTTCCTATATTCCTTTCTCCCTGATGTTTGTTGCAAACGGTATATTAAGAGGAGCAGGGGATACCTTCCCAACAATGGTTTTTTCCTTTGTATCCCTCTGGCTGATACGGATCCCTCTGGCCAGGTACCTGTCCTCGTTAGAAAGCTTAGGAGTAAACGGTATATGGATCGCCATATCAACCAGCTCTTTTATATCAATGATGCTTAGCCAGACTTACTACATGCTGGGAAGATGGAAGAAAAAGAAGCTGGTTACAAAGCAAGACCAAAGTACCGGGCTTGCCCCGGATGATTCGATGGAACCAACCAGTTAGACGCTGCGGCAATAAAGAGTATTCAATTCCAATTTTTGTGGTATAATATAATCAAATAAACATATACATGATTTGAAGCAGGGAGGTGTTTTTTTTGAACTGTATTGAAAAACAGATATATATCGACAGGCTGACAGAGGTGTGCGAATTTGTAAATCTGGCATCTCGATACAGCTGTAATATAAAGGTAAAGAGCAGCAATCACGAAGTAGATGGAAAGAGCATACTGGGTATTCTGACGCTGGCTCTGTGGAAACCGGTGACAGTGCAAGCCTGCGGGACCGATGCCCATGACTTTGCATCCAAACTGGCTTCTTTCAAGCCTCAATGAAAAAGGTATCCCAAAACAAGTAACATATAATGTTGGGATACCTTTTTTGTTGAGGCTGATCACAAAGCTTAATGTATAAATAACCCGTCTTTAAATTCTTATGTCAGTAATTAATAAATCATTCCTAATAAAGCATTTAAAATATCAGTATAACCAACTCAAAAGCACAGTCCATAAGCAAACTGTATAAACATATCTATGCTTCGATCAGGAATGCATGATAACCCCGCATTGTTTCATAGATGTCTGCTTTGCTGGCTATCTCCCAGGGAGCATGCATGTTGTGCAGGGGTACTCCGCAATCAATAACTTCCATACCGTACTCTGCCAAAATAAAGGCAATAGTACCTCCACCCCCCTGGTCTACCCTGCCCAGCTCGGCAGTCTGCCATGTAACACCATGCTTATCCATTATTCTCCGCAGAAGCGCCATGTACTCTGCATTAGCATCATTGCTGCCTGATTTTCCGCGGGAACCTGTATATTTATTGAAAGTCAGTCCTTTGCCCAGGTAAGCAGTATTTTGTTTCTCCATAACCGATGGATAATTAGGATCAAACCCGGCGCTGACATCACAGGACAGCATCCTTGAATTGGCAAGCGCACGCCGCAGCTTAAGTTCACTGTAATCCCCCATAAGGTTCATAAGCTCGGCCAGCGAATTTTCGAAAAACTTTGAAGTCATACCTGTAGCACCAACACTTCCTATCTCTTCCTTGTCTACCATTAAAGCTACACAGGTCTTTTCAGGATTTTCAATCCTCATAAGGGCTTTAAAGGATGTGTACGCACACACCCTGTCATCATGACCGTAAGCCATAACCATGCTTCGATCAAGGCCAAAATCCCTCGCTCTGCCGGCAGGAACCACTTCCAGCTCAGCTGATACAAAATCCTCTTCAGTGATTCCATATTTTTGATTTAAAAGATTAAGTATATTTTTCTTGACCCGTTCCTTTTCGCTGCTATCTTCGGTACTAATGGGTATGCTGCCGATACAAATATTTAAATCTTCTCCCTCAATACCTTTGGCAAGCTTCTTTTCCATTTGATCAGCCGCCAGATGGATAAGAAGATCAGATACCCCCACCACCGGGTCATCATCATCTTCACCTATAACAACCTCAACCAGACTGCCATCCTTTTTAGCCACTACTCCATGTATCGCCAATGGCAATGCCACCCATTGATATTTTTTAACTCCGCCATAATAATGGGTTTCCAGCATAGCCAGATTGGTATCCTCATATAAGGGATTTTGTTTTAAGTCCAGCCTTGGTGAGTCAATATGTGCTCCCAGAATCCTCATACCCTTCTCCAGTGATTGAGTGCCTACCACAAAAAGTGCCAGGGTTTTCCCCATATTATTTGCATACAGCTTATCACCGGGCTTTACACTGCCACCTTCAGCAATAACGGTTTCAAGATCCTTAAACCCGTTCTTCTCGGCAATAGCTATGAACTCCTTTACACATTCCCGTTCGGTCTTGCACTTTGATATGAAATCCTTGTAACCTTCCGAGAATGAAAATACTCTGTCCATATCCTCCTTAGTATATTTATCCCAGGCATACTCATAGTTTTTTACCAGATCAGCATTTTGTTTTTGCCGTGATACCATATTTCATTCATCCCTTTCATATGCATTCTTGTACAAGTATATGCTGTAAAAAAAATTACGATAATTTACATCTCAATAAATTTTATCACTCATCTCTGGAAATGTAAACAATCCTATAATTCAGTTTTCATCATGCTTTGAGTGCTTGTTACCCGCATGTCAAACCAACCTTGGAAGCCTGTCAATCCGTTCTCTTGTTTTCGACAGCAGTTTTTCGATATCATCCGTCAAATTGTCTTTTAGACACTCTTTCACAGCTTCTAAAACATCCTCATAACAATTGTATGCCGAATCATCTTTCGAAAAGACGCTGTTTATAATCTCTGCATAGCTTTCGCCCAATAGTTGTTGCAATCTCAGCATTGCCACCATAAAATGGCTGCGGCGTTTAATGAGCTGAACCGCCTTCATTAAAAATCGTTCCCTGTACTCCATACCTCCCGATTCATTTTCAAGCAGGGTTATAGCGTTACCGTCAGCATCCACATAGTCCCACAGAAAAAAATAATTTATATAACGGTAATAATCGTTTTTATTATTACCACTATAATTAAAATCGTCTTCCCAGCCCTTATCCTTCAGATACTGCAAAGACCGGTCCCAGTAATCCCGTGTTAGTATGCACCTTTTTCCGTTAAATCCGGCAGGAACTAAACAGAAATTCCCGATAGTATGGTAGGCATCGGTATATTCGCATAAACCCTCCACGCAGTTTAATGCGCTTAATAGTTTTTCCCTGCATTCTTCATCCGCGTAAAGCTCTATAAGATAATTAATGCTGACATTCCCTCTTTTTTTATAGAGCAAAGGCTTATTCTCTTCCCTGAGGATTATCTCATTAACAATATCATTCAATATGTTTTGCACGGAATTCATGGTGTCCGCACCAAACCTGCATCCAAACCCGTTCGCCTCAATCCTTCCGAATGCCAAATCACTCCTCTGCCATCCCCATAGTTTATAATAGACATCGTGTATTAGTTTTGTATGACGGCCTCCCTCAGAACCGTCGCAGTCTTCCAGCCTCTTATAATCTTCCTTCTTCTGAATCAATATAGCAAATTCTCTTCCATTAGGATAGACACTTTTTGCCGCATCAGGGTTGGTGGCTTTATATATAATATATCTTTCTAAAGAAGGTTTTAGATTGTAGCTTTCTATATCACACTCAAACTCAAAATTGTAATTTTCAGGTCCATTACAATACTTCAAAAAATTTTCCACATTGTTATACGACATAATTATTTCTCCCGGTTATTTTTTACTTTATCTCATGTATTATAGCATAGATCATCTTATAAATACATACACATTGGCTTATACCAACCCAAAGATTCTGGCCCCCTGAGCAACTATAAAACAGATGAGGATACCGGTAACAGTGGGGACTATAAACGATATCAGCGTCCATTTCCAACTCCCGGTCTCTTTCCTTATGGTCAGCAGAGTGGTACCACAGGGAAAATGGTTGAGGGAAAACAGCATGGTACACAGTGCTGTAAGCCATGTCCATCCGTGCCCTTTCAATACCTGATGCAGTGCATCCATACTGTCAAGATCAAGCAGAGCTCCGCCGGACATATAGCTCATAATCACAACCGGAATGACTATCTCATTGGCCGGCAAACCCAGTAAAAAAGCCAGCAATATGTAACCGTCCAGTCCTATAACACGGGCAAAGGGATCGATAAATCCGGCGCAATGGTTTAACAGAGTATTGCCGTATACGCTTACGTTCGCCATAAGCCATATAACCAGTCCTGCCGGTGCCGCTACCATCACAGCCCGGGCCAGAACAAACAGAGTACGGTCCAGAATGGAACGTATGAGAACCCTCCCTATTTGAGGGATTCTGTAGGGAGGAAGCTCCAGAGAAAAAGACGAAGGCAGTCCTTTTAAGACCGTGCATGACAATATTCTGGATACTACAAGGGTGATTACAACTGAAAGGGTTATAAGACCCAGGACCATAACGGCCGCTAAAACAGGCCGCATGCCACCTGCACCCCCGGCAATAAATACGGTGGACAAAGTAATCAAAACAGGAAAACGTCCGTTACACGGTATATAGTTGTTGGTGATTATCCCAATCAGTCTCTCCCGCGGGGAATCAATTATTCTGCAGGCAGTAACACCAGCCGCATTACATCCCAGACCCATACACATTGTCAAAGCCTGCTTTCCATGGGCGTGTGCCTTTTTAAAAAAGTAATCCAGATTAAATGCTACCCTGGGCAGATACCCCAGATCCTCCAGAAGTGTAAATAAGGGGAAAAATATAGCCATAGGTGGAAGCATAACCGATACCACCCATGCAAGTGTACGATAAACACCCTCCACCAGCATACCAAGCAGCCAATTAGGTGCTCCTGCAAGGGTAAACAGATGAGTCAGCTGATTCTCCAGCCAGAAAAATGCGTCCGCCAGTATTTGGGAGGGGTAATTGGCTCCCGCAATACTGATCCACAGTGCCACACCCAGGAGAAGCAGCATGGCCGGAATGCCAAACAGCCTGGATGTCAGCACATCATCTATCTTTCGATCAATCCGTTTTCTCCAGTCCCCATCATAACGTAATACTTCCCGGCTTATTTCTTCAGCCATACCAACAATGGTGGAAACGATCCTGTCCCGCAGATCATCCCTGTAAATTTGCTGCTGCTGAAGTTTTTCCCGGGCTTGTTCTACCTTATACCTTACTTCCTCTGCATCCAATAAATCAACTCCGGCATATTCATGTAACGCCGCTATGAAGCTGTCGTCTCCTTCCAGAATACGTAAAGCCAGCCACCGACTATTTATCTGGTTGCCAGTTGCTTTTTTAATGTACGGTTCAATCATGGAAACAGCTGCTTCGATTGCAGCATCATACCGGATCCTTATGGGCTTTGGTATAAACCTGCCCGATACCAAATCATCTATTGCATCTTTTAACTCAGCCAGCCCCTGACCGTTTGAAGCGCTGGTTCCCACCACCGGAACACCCAGTATCCGGGAAAGTTTTTCAAGCCGGATATCGATATGATTTCTCTTTGCTTCATCCATCAAATTTACGCACACGACAGCCTGCCTGGTCATTTCCAGAACCTGAAGCACCAGGTTTAAATTCCTTTCCAGACACGTAGCATCGGTGATAATAACGGCTGCCCTTGGATCACCAAAGCAGATAAAATCCCTGGCAACCTCCTCTTCCGGTGAGTTTGCCAGCAAAGAATAGCTCCCGGGCAGATCTACCAGAAAAAAGTTTTTTCCGCTATGTACGAATCTGCCAAAAGCAGTGGTAACTGTCTTACCCGGCCAGTTGCCGGTGTGCTGTTTTAACCCTGTCAGACTGTTAAATACCGTGCTCTTGCCGGTATTCGGGTTTCCCACCAGGGCTATGACGATATCATCGGTTGGATCCATCTGCGTTTGAAATATCCGGCCTGCCAGACCGGAACCTGTTAAATTACCGGGAGAAATCATGTGCTCCATCACCGCTACCGCAGCTCTCCCGTTGTTTCAACCAGTATATTGGATGCTTCCTCAGATCGAAGTGCGATAATGGCACCTCTTATATAGTATGCAGTAGGATCGCCCGATGGACTCCTTAACACAGCTTCAACCTCGGTTCCCGCAACAAGCCCCAGATCAAGCATTCTTCTCCTTGTATTCCCTTTTGCCTTTATTTGCTTAACCCTCGCAGCACAGCCAATAGGCAAAAGGTTTAAAGGAATTGATAACCGGTGCATATATTACCCCCCTAAATTGCCGTAATCAATTCTATGTACCATAATTCAGCCCGGAAAATATGCTTCTCAGGGTCAATATATGCACAAAAGCTATCATCCGTGCTTGAGTAAGTGATACACCGGTTTTCATTTTAAACAAAAATAGCACAGCCTGCCTGTGACACGGCAGACCGTGCTTTATCCAACTTCGGGTATTATAAGCCCATTATGCTGTATTATTAGTCTCGCTGTATATCAGGAATTGAGAATCTTTTCAATCTCGTCAATTTCCTCTTTTGACAGTTCGGGGTTATCCAAAGCGCGTACATTTTCTATAATCTGCTCGGGTCTGCTTGCTCCAATGAGAGCAGATGTAACCTTACCTTCCCTCAGCACCCAGATCAGCGCCAGCTGTGCCAGGGATTGTCCGCGTCTTTCAGCGATTTCATTCAGAGCCTTAATTTGGGATAATCTCTTTTCTGTCAGATCCTTCCGGCTCAAAAATCCCGTTTCCTTTCCTATTCGCGAATCCTCAGGTATACCCTTGAGATATCTTGTGGTTAGCAACCCCTGGGCTAACGGGCTGTATACAATTATACCTATACCTATTTCATTGGCATAATCCCTGAGCCCGTCACTTTCAATCCATCTGTTAAACATTGAATAGGAAGGCTGATGGATGACAAACGGGGTTTTCAGTTCCTTCAGTATATTATAAGCCCGTTCTGTCTGCTCTTTTGTGTAATTTGAAATTCCCACATACAATGCTTTACCCTGCCTTACCGCTGAATCCAGAGCATACATGGTCTCCTCCAACGGTGTATCGGGATCCGGACGGTGAGAATAGAATATATCCACATACTCCAGACCCATCCGTTTTAAGCTTTGATCCAGGCTGGCAAGCAGATATTTACGGGAACCCCATTCTCCGTATGGACCCGGCCACATCCTGTAACCCGCCTTGGTAGAAATAATCATCTCATCCCGGTACCGTTTTAAATCCTGCTTCAGGATTTTTCCGAAGTTTTCCTCGGCACTTCCCGGAGGCGGTCCATAATTGTTCGCCAGGTCAAAATGGGTAATACCCAAATCAAAAGCAGTAAATGTCATCCGGCGCATGTTGTCAAAATTGTCCTTATATCCGAAATTGTGCCAGTATCCCAATGATATGGCAGGTAACATCAGACCACTGTTACCGCAGCGATTATACTTCATGTTGAAATACCTGTTGCCGTCGGGTACATATACCATAGCCTATACCTCCAGTTTATTTATATTTTTCTTAAATTTACTCCCAATCTTGTTTTATCTTCTTTGATTTGAACTCATGCGGCTGTCGTTACCCGGTATAAATTACCCGTTCCATATTTAGAGTTATAGCCGGTTTAAACACCGGCCATACCCAAATCGACCTACATTATTCATCCAACGGTTCAAACAGGTCCTTATCCACTCCGCATTCCGGGCATACCCAATCATCCGGTAAATCCTCAAAAGCTGTTCCCGGCTCGATGCCACCGTCGGGATCACCTACCTCGGGGTCATATATGTAGCCGCATACTGTACATAAATACTTAACTATGATAGCTCCTCCTTTCTTATCTTCAATTATGCTATGGTTAGCTGAAAATTTGAATGAGACAGAGTCGCTAAATACATAAATCTTTAATATAATTATTAACCCTTATTATATTCTATAAAACCAGAATTATCATTATTATATATAAATTTTATTTTGTTTTTTCTGTTAAATTGATATGGTTATGCAAAGAATTCAAACACAAAAAATAAAAATCCCAAGAG
>ERZ773359.5354-NODE-5354-length-12359-cov-5.142637_pt1 | contig 12359 bp, 8 predicted proteins | sample MGYA00374955_ERZ773359 | MGnify/ENA primary metagenome ERZ773359 (study PRJEB29098, sample SAMN04486028) | biogas fermenter metagenome | study: EMG produced TPA metagenomics assembly of the Biogas fermentation microbial communities from Germany - Plant 4 DNA1...
ATTTCCTTCCTGGATATGTGGATTACCGGTAGCGGTAATAACGACGCCCAGTGGTCAAACGCAGAATATGACAAACTGATTGCTGAAGTGAAAAACTCCAATGACCCGGTTGAGCGCTTTGAAAAAATGCACCGCGCCGAAGACATTATTTTTGAAGAAGCTATGCTGTCACCCATCTACTACTATGTAGATCTCTATCTCATGAGCAACAAGTTAAAGAATGCTTATTCATCCCCGCTGGGATATAAATACTTCATGTATGCAGAGATTGCGGAGTAGCAAAAAAAACGAGAGGTTCGCCTCTCGTTTTTTTATACCACTTTTATGTCACGTATATCTTGGGCTGCCATTATGGCTTGATCTGCACTCCAGAAAAATTTATCCTCACCGATAATGGTTAGCAAAGTCTTCTTTTTAACATATTTAACACTTGGGGCTGAACACCGGAAAGCATCAGTGTGCAGCTCTTATTTTTAGCTCATGATAAAGTTCCTCAAGGGCTTGTAGACCGGATGTATCAACCATGGGAACTCCACGCATGGATAGGTTTAATACATCAATATAGCGGCTTAGAAACAAAAACCCGGCCATAATGTTTCTTTTTGGCTAATTACGCTAGTTAGAGAAATTTTCTTTCATTTCTTAAGATTCCTTAAACACAAGTGTTGTCTGATTGTGGTAGAATATAATTATACTTAAAAAAGGAAATTTGTGACCTGTATTGGAACTTTTAAGCATTTTTTACGTCTAGAACTTATTAGTTTTTTCTCTTAAGCTTGCGAGTGATAGAACCGCAGGCCCGCCTGGGGGGAGCCCCTAAAGAACAGGAAAGATGCAGCGTCTTTCTTGCATTGCTGAGAAAGGAGGAGGAAAGATTGCCCTTACTTGAGCTCTGCGACGTCTCGCGCATTTACAAGACAGGTCAGGTGAGTGTGACGGCACTGAAAAATGTTAATTTAACGGTAGATAAAGGCGAATTTATTTCTATCATGGGTCCGTCCGGTTCAGGTAAATCAACTTTACTCAATATTATTGGCTGCCTGGACAGACCTTCAACCGGTACATATCTGTTTAGTGGGAATCATGTGGAAAAGCTTGGTGATGGAAAACTGGCTGATATTCGCAACCGGTTTATCGGTTTTGTTTTTCAAAGTTTTCATCTTTTAGCTGATCTTGATGCTCAGGGAAATGTGGAACTGCCGCTGATTTACAGAGGCATGGGCAGGAAAGAACGACAAAAAAAAGCCATAGCTGCCCTGGAGGCTGTAGGCCTGTCTGACAGGAGACGGCACCGGCCTTCACAGCTTTCGGGCGGTGAACAGCAAAGAGTGGCCATAGCCCGGGCACTGGTGGGAGAGCCGGCCATGATTTTGGCGGATGAGCCTACCGGTGCGCTGGATTCTGTTTCCGGGCAGGTTGTCATGTCTATCTTTCAGCGGCTCAACCGAGAGCAGGGGATGACTATTATTCAGGTTACCCACGCCAAAGAAATTGCCCATCATGCGCAAAGAGTTATTTATTTGCGGGATGGTGAGGTAGAGCGGGAAGAAAAACTGCCCCAGCCATTGGTGGCGGAGGTGGAGAGCCTAAAGGCCAAATGATTTTCCAGGAGGTGTAAAGCAAAGTGCTTCAGCGACTCTTAACCATTTTAGTAATAGTATTAATAGTTCTAGGCGGCGGTTATTATGCTTATCAGCAGTTAATTCCCCCGCCGGAGGAAGAGGCGTTAGGTCCGGTTTATGCCACTAAACCGGTAACAAGGGGAGATATAACTGTCGGTGTGGAAGTTATCGGTAATTTAAATCCGTCCTCCGGCGGCGGAATCCAGGTGCCCGGTTCCATGTATGATGCCATGTCCGGCAGCAGCATTACATATGTGATCAGTGAAGTCTTAGTTGGAGAGGGCGATGTTGTACAACAAGGACAATTACTGGTGAAACTTGATGCCCCCGATCTGGGTATAAAAATCCAGAATTTGCAGTCCGAACTGGAAGCGGAGCGCCGCCTTTTAGCGGATTTGCTTAATGTTTCGGTGGCAGAACTGGATATGATTGATCCTTCCCGCGGTATAACTTTACAGGCACCCATTGACGGCAGAGTGATTGATTTAACCGTACGGGAAGGGGAGAGTTTGAAGCAGGGCGAGATTGTGGCTAGAGTGGTGAATGATGATAAATTTATCCTGACGGCTAAAGTTGTGCCCGGTGAGCTGCAAGGGATTAATGTGGGTGATGAAGCATTATTAAGTTTTTCACAGTTTTCAGGTTCGGTTCCCGCCAAAGTCATTGACATAAATCCCCATGTGATTACAGAAAGAGCCGCTGATCTCTATGATTCAGTAGGCAGCGCCGCCGGAAACGATCAATATGTGTTTGTCCACTGGGTCACTTTGGAGGGGGAAAACCCGGGATTGGTGCAGCCCGGCATGAGAGCCAGAATTGGTGTCGCTAAAGAGGATGGTCAACCTTTAGATGAATATAATACCAGGTGGTTGCGCTACTATGCAGAAGTTGAAGGATATGCAGAGGAAGAAAGAGTGTTAAGCCGCGCTGACGCTATCATTACGCGGATCTATGTGCGCAATATGCAAGAAGTAAAAAAAGGTGATCCACTGATTTCTCTGGCCGGTGATGACGCGCAGGCAACTATCCAGGAGAAGCTGAAAAAGATTCGCGAACTGGAGCAGGAAATACAGCAGCTTTACAGCAAAGTCGCCCAAACGGATATTGTTTCCCCCATGGACGGCATTGTAGCTTATATTGATGCTCAACCCGGCAGAACGGTGCAATCGGGAGATTGGCTGGGACATATTTATACCGCCACCGATATGAGATTAAGCACGGAAATTGATGACATTGATATTTTACTGGTACAGCAAGGCTCACATGTTGATGTTACAGTGGATGCCGTACCGGGAAAAACTTTCGCCGGGGAAGTTACTCACGTTTCTACCATGGGCAGAGATCGGGACGGCGTAACTCGTTTTTATGTGGAAATAAAAGTTACCGGTAGTGGTGAATTGCGCCCGGGCATGCAAGCCCATGGTCATATTAATGCCGGCAGCGCGGAAAATGTATTGCTGGTGCCGCTGGAGGCAATTTTTGAAGAAGACGGCCAGTCAAAAGTGGAAGTGCTTGAGGAAGACGGCAGTGTCAGGTTGGCTACCATTAGAATCGGTCTCATGAATGACAGGTTCGCTGAAGTTAAGGAAGGACTTGAGGAAGGAGAACTGGTTATTACCGGCAGTACTGCCGATCTTTTGCCCAGCCAGCGGATTCAATCCAGTGACCGTTTACTGCCGGGTACTTCCGGTGAAGAGGATACTCCTTCCGACGAAAAAAATTAAAGCCTGTCCGTCATAAAGGAGTGATGCGGATGTTTAAATGGATTTACTCGCTCTGGGTTCGTTTTTGGTTTAGTGCGCAAATGGCCGGGCATGGTATACTGGTAAATCCGCTCAGATCCTCCCTTACCGTTTTAGGTGTTGCCATCGGTGTGGCTTCGGTGGTAAGTCTGATGGGGATTGGTGAAGGAGCACGGCAGGCTGTAGTGAGCCAGTTTGAAAGTTTAGGTGCCAATGTGGTAGTGATTAAAGCCATGGAGCCTACTGCTGAGTTTGATCCGGATTTTGCTGCTGAGTTGGAGGAAACTGTGCCCCAACTTAAACAGATTACTCCGGTTGTTTACACCGAGGCAACAGTGCGGTGGCGCCGGGAACGGGGCTTTGCAGAACTATTGGGTGTAAACAGCAAATTTCCGGAAATCAGGGATCACGATTTAGTTTCAGGTCACTTTTTTTCCAACCTGCATGTAGAGCAGCGCTCTCCTGTAGCTGTGCTCGGTTATAATGTGGCCAGCGGTTTGTTAGGGGGGCGCAGCCCGGTGGGCCAAACTTTGACTTTAGACGGCCATACCTTTCGTATTATAGGTGTTTTGGCTCCCAAGGGTCCCCAGCAGGCCGAAGGTATAGATGATAAAATTATCATTCCCTACAGTACGGCTCTGCGTTTGGCTGAGAAAAAAACAGTGCCGGAAATATGGGGCAAGGCAGGTTCGGCTTTGGAAGCCGACCTGGCAACTGTGCAGCTGGGCCGGATTATTTCACGCGATTTAGGTCTTGGACCTAAAGTTCCCACCGGCCAAGCTCCCGGCAATGAAGAGCTTGAGCCTGGTATTCCTGCGGACGGGCCGGTGCCTCCTGTGGTTGATGAGCCTGTTGAGGACAGACAGTCCGGTTTGCAAACAGGCAAGGATTTAGTAACCATCACCAATTTAAATCAACTGGTACAAGAGGCTGATAAAGCTAACCGGGTTATGACGCTATTGTTGGGAGGAATCGCAGCCGTTTCTTTGTTGGTTGGCGGTTTAGGAATTATGAATATTATGCTTGTGGCAGTTACAGAAAGGACAAAAGAAATTGGTGTGCGGCGGGCACTGGGAGCAAAGCAGGGAGACCTTTTAACACAATTTTTACTTGAAGCTTTGTATTTGAGTGGTATCGGTGCTATTGCCGGAGTCGCTGCCGGGATTTGGGGTTCAAATATGTTTGCCCGGTATGGTTTTGAAACGGCAATTAGTTTTCAGGCCATACAAATTGCTGTGGGTGTTGCCATTGCCGCCGGCTTGCTTTTTGGCGTGTACCCGGCAATTTCGGCTTCATCTGTACCGCCGGTGGAAGCACTGCGCCGTTAAATATCTGTTCTTGGTTGAAGGTGTCGGGTTCTGACTTTGCTCAGAACCCTATTTGCAAAGAGATTAAAAACCTAAAGAGCGGCTATCCTAGAACTTTATGACAAAAGTGAGAAGAAGGCTATCTTTTTAGCTCTAGAATTGGTAAAATATATAGGGCGTTTTTTGTTAAACAAAAAAGATAAGAGGTGATACCATGGAAGAGCTAAATAGCAGCAGAAAAAGGACTTTATTTATAGCCCAGTTTTCTATTCTGCTTGCTATTGAAGCCATTGTGTGCTTTACTCCCCTTGGTTCTTTACCTGCGCTGGGGCCTATCGTGGCAACATTGTCCCATATTCCGGTAATTATTACCGCCGTACTGCTGGGAACAAAAGCAGGTGCGGGGATGGGTTTTTTCTTTGGCCTTTTTAGTTTTATCGTCTGGACGTTTATGCCGCCTGTACCCCCCATTGCTTTCGTTTTTACCCCGTTTTACTCATTAGGACAGTTTCAGGGGAATTTTTGGAGTCTGGTGATCTGCTTTGTCCCACGGATTCTCATTGGTGTTGTTACGGGTTTAACTTTCCAACTTTTGAAGCAGACAAAAAAACGTTTGCTGGCATACGGGGTAAGTGGGATTTTAGGCAGTCTGACCAATACTATTCTGGTTTTAGGCGGAATCTATTTCTTTTTCGGGCGGGATTATGCCGCCGCCATTGGTTCAGCATATAATCTTTTACTGGGCTTAATTGTACTTACAATTCTCACCAGTGGTATTCCGGAAGCTATACTGGGGGGGTTCGCAGCGTATGCTATTGGTGCTCCTCTAAATAAAGTGCTGTCAAAAGCTGATTGGAGCTGATTTTATTGGGGTCGTTTTAGGAATAGATGTGGGAGGATCAACGACAAAGATTGTAGGCTATGATGAAACAAGAACTTTAATCGGCACACTGCAGGTTAAAGCCACTGACCAAGTAACATCACTTTACGGAGCCATCGGAAATTTTTTATACCGGGAGGCAGTCCCGCTTACAGCAGTTAAGACCATTGTGCTGACGGGTGTGGGTGCTTCTTATATTGAAAAAGATATTTATGACATTCCTACTTTTAAAGTGGACGAATTCCAGGCCATTGGTCACGGCGGGCTTACACTTGCCGGTTTAGATGAAGCTTTAGTTGTCAGTATGGGTACCGGTACGGCTTATGTGCGCGCTTCCCAGGAGGGAATTACCCATATTGGCGGCAGTGGCGTTGGCGGCGGTACACTCCTTGGTTTATCAGAGCAATTATTTCAGGAAAAAAATATTGAAACTATTGACATGCTGGCGCGCCAGGGAGATTTACACAATGTTGATTTATTTATTTCTGAAATTACAAAAAGTAAAATTTCTTCACTACCGCCGGATGTAACCGCATCTAATTTAGGCCGAATAAAAAATACTGCCACAAAATCCGATTTGGCGCTGGGGCTTTTAAATATGATTTTTCAGACGGTAGGCATGCTGGCAGTTTTTGCCTGCAGAAACGATACCATCAAAGATGTGGTCTTTACCGGTGCCTTGACTGTTTTTCCCCAGGCACGTACAGTTTTTGCCGGTTTAAGGGAAATGTACGGACTAAATTTCATTATTCCGGAAAAAGCTGTTTTTGCTACAGCTATTGGTGCCACAATTCCTTATTTGGAGGAAAAGAAATAAAAGATAAACTTTCAGAAGCGCTTGTTCCAAGAGAAACAAGCGCTTCTTGTATGCCCGGGTGAAGTTAAAGCCAGGGAGGACAGAAAAAAAATTAATTTTTGCTGCCCATTTTGCATCATTTGGTATACAATATGGTTTAGCAAAAAATAAAACAAAGGGGTATAAAGATGCCAAAGCGTGAAGATATCCGTAAAATCCTGATTATTGGTTCAGGTCCCATTGTGATTGGACAAGCTGCTGAATTTGACTATTCCGGGACTCAAGCATGTAAGGCATTGCGAACTCTAGGCTATGAAGTAGTTTTAGTCAACTCCAACCCGGCTACCATCATGACAGACCCTGGGCTGGCTGATGCCACTTATATTGAGCCGTTAAATATAAAAAGCTTAACCTCCATTATTGCCAAGGAAAGGCCCGATGCATTGTTGCCCAATTTAGGCGGCCAATCCGCTTTAAATTTAAGTATTGAGCTGGCTAAAAAGGGCATTTTGGAGAAGTATGGTGTACAGGTAATCGGTGTGCAACTGGATGCCATTGAAAGAGGCGAGGACCGTATAGCTTTTAAAGAGAGCATGAGAAAGCTGGGGATTGAAATGCCCCGCAGTGAACCGGCATATTCAGTGGAAGAAGCGGAAATGATTGCTGAAGAGCTGGGTTTCCCTGTGGTAATTCGCCCTGCCTATACTATGGGCGGTACAGGGGGCGGTTTAGTTTATAACCGTGAAGAATTACGGGTTGTAGCCGCCAGGGGTATTTCTGCCAGTATGATTGGGCAAATTCTTGTGGAGGAATCTGTACTGGGTTGGGAAGAATTGGAGTTGGAAATCATCCGGGATGCCAAAAATCAAATGATTACAGTATGTTTTATTGAAAATGTTGACCCGGTGGGTGTACATACAGGTGATTCTTTTTGTGTGGCACCGATGCTAACCATCAGTGCAGAGCTGCAACAAAGGCTACAGGATTATGCGTATAAAATCGTGGAAGCAACCGGGGTAATTGGCGGCACCAATGTCCAGTTTGCCCATGATCCTAAAACGGGACGCGTTGTGGTCATTGAAATTAATCCTCGCACCTCAAGATCTTCTGCTCTTGCCTCTAAAGCCACCGGATTTCCCATTGCCCATATTTCAGCTATGCTGGCAGTAGGCATAACTTTAGATGAGTTGCCATACTGGAAGGACGGCACACTGGATAAATATGTGCCTACAGGCGATTATGTGGTAGCCAAATTCCCTCGCTGGGCATTTGAAAAATTTAAAGGTGCCGAAGATAAATTGGGCACGCAAATGAAAGCCGTAGGCGAAGTAATGAGTCTGGGGAAAAATTATAAGGAGGCACTGCAAAAGGCTGTCCGCTCCCTTGAAATCGGTCGCTACGGTTTAGGTTTTGCCCGGGACTATCACCGGCGCTCTTTAGATGAATTGTTGGCTTTGTTGGCGGAACCCACCAGCGAGCGCCAGTTCATTATGTATGAGGCTTTGCGGAAAGGCGCAACAATTGAGCAGTTACACCGGCTGACACAGATTAAACCGTGGTTTATAGAACAGATGCAGGAACTTGTTTTGCTGGAAGAAGAAATCTTGCAATATAAAGCTAAAAAACTGCCGGACGAGTTATTAATACGTGCTAAAAAAGATGGTTTTGCCGATGGTTATTTAGCCATGCTGCTGGAGACAGAGGAAAAAACTATTAGGGAGCAGCGCCTGGCCCTGGGCCTCTCCGGCGCCTGGGAATGTGTGCCTGTCAGCGGTGTGGAAAATGCAGCATATTATTTTTCCACCTATAACGGTCAGGGACAAGTAAAGCCTGGCAGTAAAGAAAAAGTTATGATTTTAGGCGGAGGCCCTAACCGCATCGGTCAAGGTATTGAATTTGACTACTGCTGTGTTCATGCAGCCTTTGCTCTGCGTGATTTAGGCTATGAAACCATTATTGTTAACTGTAATCCGGAAACCGTTTCCACCGATTACGACACCTCGGACAGACTATATTTTGAGCCTTTGACCGTAGAGGATGTACTAAATATCTACCATCAGGAAAAACCTTTAGGTGTAATTGTCCAGTTTGGCGGGCAAACACCGCTGAATATTGCCGGAGATTTAGCTGCGGCCGGAGTACGTATCCTTGGTACTGCCCTGGAAGCAATAGACTGGGCAGAGGATCGTGATCATTTTGCGGCCATGATGCAAAAATTAAATATTCCCATGCCTAAGGCAGGCATGGCGGGTAATCTGGAGGAAGCTCTTAGAATAGCAGAAGAAATAGGCTACCCGGTAATGGTCAGGCCTTCTTATGTACTTGGCGGCAGAGGCATGGAATGTGTACATGATGAGGAGATGTTGCGGCAGTATGTGGCCGCCGCCGTTAAAGTTACGCCGGACCGACCTATTCTAATTGATAAATTTCTTGATCATGCCATAGAAGCCGAGGCCGATGCCATTTCTGACGGTAAAAATGTTTTTGTGCCGGCGGTGATGGAACATATTGAATATGCAGGCGTTCACTCCGGGGATTCTGCCTGTGTGATCCCACCCATCAACATTGCGGATGAGCATTTGCGAACTATTTATGAATACACAAAGAAAATTGCCCGGGAACTGCAAGTTGTGGGGCTAATGAATATACAATATGCCATTGCGGACGGGCGTGTTTATGTCCTGGAAGCCAACCCGCGTGCTTCCCGAACCGTACCCCTTGTTTCCAAAGTATGTAATGTTTCCATGGCCAGGTTGGCTACGGAAATTATTATGGGCAAAACTAGAATCTCCCACTTAAAAACAAAATGGATTCCCCACTTTGGAGTTAAGGAAGCCGTACTGCCCTTTAATATGTTTCATGAGGTAGACCCGGTTTTAGGACCGGAAATGCGTTCTACCGGAGAAGTGCTGGGCATTGCTGAATCTTTCGGCGTGGCGTTTTTTAAAGCCCAGGAGTCGACCCAGGCGCCTTTGCCTTGCACAGGCACAGTATTAATCAGCGTCAGACCGGAGGATAGGCCTGATGTACTGGAAGTGGCACAAAGATTTGACAAGCTTGGTTTTAAAATTTTAGCCACGGAAGGTACAAATCGCTTTCTGAATCAGCATGGTATACACTCAACCTATATTAAAAAACTTTACGAAGGCCGGCCCAATATTCTTGACAGTATTGCCAATCATGAAATTGATTTAGTCATTAATACTCCTGTAGGTCGTATTGGCGAAAAAGATGATTCTTATATCCGCAAAGCCGCCATCAAATATAAAATACCTTATATTACAACTTTAACGGCGGCTCTTGCCAGTGCCAAAGGAATCGAGGCCTATTTACAGCTGCAAAAAGACAATATCAAAAGCCTGCAGGAGTATCATGCCGAGATAACGGAAAGTGAATAAACTTAATTTTTTATAAGGCACTGTTTAACAGTGCTTTTTTTATCGGGCAAAAAATATATCCACCTTAATTTGCTTTTGTGACGCAACATTAAAATAACACGAAGCATCTTTTAGTCCGTACAGGAATCAATTGACAGTATCCAGAGTCCATGGTAAAGTAAAATATGAAAATAGAGAATAGTCAGACTAAGACCAGAGGAGGCGGTTCAATGGTAGCAAGCTTGGAAGATCGTGTAAAAAAGTTAGAAGAGCTGGTGGAATCTTTGCAGCAAGAATTGGCGGCAAAGGAAAAGCGTCTACAGTCACAGGAAGATATGTGGGCCATTGTCAGGTTGCAGAATGCTTATGGGTATTATTTAGAACACTGGATGGTTGATGAAATTGTTGATTTATTTGCGGACCATCCCGATGTTTCCGCCACGTTTGTTGAAGGTACATACTTAGGCGTGGAAGGAGTACGCAGATACTTTAACCGCTTGAAAGATGCACCGCCGTCATTTTTGCATGTGGTGATGCAGGTTTCTCCGGTTATTACCTTAAGTGAGGACGGACAAACTGCCAAAGGCAGATGGTATGGTTACGGTATAATTTCTACCGAGCCGGTCAATGACAATATTGATCCCTTGTACATGGGTGTTGTCTATGAAATGGAATATATTAAACAGGATGGAATCTGGAAAATTTTAAAACTGGCTTTCCAAATGCATTATGCCTACCAACCGTCACAAATGTTTGCCAAGGCTCCTACTCCGGAAGAAGAGGAAGAAAGCAGGTTTGCCATGAACTTGAGCCCTGATATCTGGGCTGAATATGATACACAATATCCTTCCGGCTATATTTATCCTTTTCACTTCAAACATCCCGTTACAGGCAAGGAAACAAGTGAAGTAGCTTACAATGCCCGTTTACAGCTTAAACCTAATCGTTTTCGCCCCAAATAAAGCAAATCAGAAGCCCTGTAAAGTGTTTAAACTTTACAGGGCTTTTGCATATACAGTCAAAATAGAGGAAAAGCTTGTGTCCGGGTCGAAAGAAGAAAAAACCGCTTTGCTTAAGTTGATGATTGGGAGGGATTAATAATGAAGATGGAAACTATTGCTGGTCGGGTTAAGCAGGCTTCTCTTGAACTGGCCGCAGCCACCTCAGAGTTGAAAAATAAAGCACTTGAAAATATTGCTGAATTGCTTGTAGCAAAAAAGGAAGAAATCATCCAGGCAAATCTGGAGGATCTGCAGCGGAGCGAAAAAGAAAATTTAGCGGCCCCTTTATTAAAACGGCTTAAATTTGATGAAAATAAAATCAATGAGGCAGTTGCCGGTATTAAGAGTTTGATCGGTTTGGAAGATCCGGTGGGGAAAACATTGCTGGCAACGGAATTAGATGAGGGATTGGAACTGTATCGCGTTACCTGCCCTATAGGTGTGATTGGGGTAATTTTTGAATCCAGACCGGATGCTTTAATCCAAATTTCAACACTGTGCCTGAAAAGCGGTAATGCGGTCCTTTTAAAGGGTGGATCAGAAGCTAGAAATACCAACAAGATTTTAACTGAAATTATTCTAAGTGCTTCTAAAGCAGTTGGCCTTCCTGAATTTTGGGCGTATCTTTTGGAAACAAGAGATGATGTTCAGGAAATGCTAAAACTGGACAGTTATATTGATTTAATTATCCCCAGAGGTTCCAATGAATTTGTACGCTATATTTTAGATAATTCCAATATTCCGGTTTTAGGTCATGCTGATGGGATTTGTCATTGCTATGTTGATGACAATGCCGATCTGGAGATGGCCAGGCGCATTGTGGTTGACGCCAAAACACAATATGTGGCAGTTTGTAATGCAGTAGAAACATTGCTTGTGCATAAAAAGGTTGCAGCTGAATTCCTGCCTCCCTTGAAAAACGCACTGGAGGAAAAAAATGTAGAAATTTATGGCTGCTCCCAAACACAGTCAATTATTGAGGTGGAACCGGCAAAAGAAGCTGATTGGGAAACTGAATACCTTGATTATAAACTGGCTATAAAAATTGTAGACAGCCTGGAAGCTGCCATCGAACATATTAATACCTACGGTTCCGGTCATACAGACAGCATTATTACCAGGGATCAAAAGAAAGCCGTCTACTTTATGGATCATGTGGATTCCGGCAATGTTTTTTGGAATTGTTCTACACGATTTAGTGACGGTTTCAGGTATGGCTTCGGGGCAGAAGTAGGCATAAGCACCAATAAAATTCATGCCAGGGGCCCGGTGGGGCTTGAAGGGCTGATGATCTATAAATACAAAGTTATCGGCAACGGGCATATTGTGGATGATTATGCTACACAACGAAAAACGTTTACGCATAAAAGCATGACAAAAGAATTTCCTCTGAAATAAATTTAGCGGCAGGTAATCCTGCCGCTAAATTTATTTTTAATGATATTCGGGATCCAGCCACATTGCGTGTGTGCGCCAGCGTGTCATACCCTGCTCCAGATAGTCGGTATGCAAACCGGGCACACGCATGAATGCAGTCTTGGCGTTGGTGAGAGGAATAACCATGGCTTCTTCAGCCATAAAGTAGACAATTTCCTCAGTGATTTGTTTTTGTTCTTCGCGGGTGACTTTCTTAA
>ERZ773359.5355-NODE-5355-length-12358-cov-4.658539_pt1 | contig 12358 bp, 8 predicted proteins | sample MGYA00374955_ERZ773359 | MGnify/ENA primary metagenome ERZ773359 (study PRJEB29098, sample SAMN04486028) | biogas fermenter metagenome | study: EMG produced TPA metagenomics assembly of the Biogas fermentation microbial communities from Germany - Plant 4 DNA1...
GTGGATACTTTCAATGCTGTGCTGGAACACTTAGGGGGCCTGCAAAAACACTACGCCCAGGCCTTTGCCTACCGGGAGTACCGAGCTCATGTACCCATCTCCATCGGGAACTGGAAGGCGTATTTCCATCGAGTCTACCATGGGATGAGCTGCCATGGAGTCATGGTCGAGGGAGAGCAAGGACAGCGGTTGGGTTATACAGCAGACACCAAGATGGGGCCAGAACTGGAGCGCTTTTTCCAGGGGGTTGATCTCCTCCTATGCGAAGCAACGGTGGATTCAGAGGAAGAGGCCCAAAGCACTAATCATCTGACAGCGGAAGAAGCAGGCAGGCTTGGGGCAGCGATAGGTGCGAGTCATCTAGTGCTAACCCACTTTCTGCCGGGAACCGATGTTGACATGAAGAAGTGCTTGGCAGCCCGCCATTTCTCTGGAAAGATCACAGCTGCAGAGATAGATGCAGTATATGCCGTGGGCGGAGAATAGGCAAGCTGCCGCCGAGAGCGGAGCAGCGGTGCTTGACAGCCTGGGAGATTGTGATATAGTAAAGATTACAATTGACTATGCAAAGGCTGTGAATGGGAAGAGTAATCACCCAAGAGGGCAGATAAAGAGAGTCGGGTAGGGTGAAAGCCGATTCTGCCCTGTGGTGTTGAACATGGCCCAGGAGCCGTCATTCGAACATCCAGCGGACTGTGGCACAGGGCCGTTGGATCAGTAGGGTGAACCGGGAACCTTGACAAAGGTGAGGCGCCCGTTACAGCGCCAGGGTATAAAGGCCTCGCTGCTAGTAGGCGAGAGCTGAGTACCTGGTAAGGCCGTTGCCGCGAGGCATTGGTGAAATCTGGGTGGTACCGCGTGAGTGATCTCTCCCGCCCCTGGTGATAATCAGGGTGCGGGAGATTTTTGGTTATGGCAGCATTTTAGCTGGCAAAGGAAGAACTCTGGAGAAAGGAAGATGCACAATGGGCAGGAAGGGAAGATATTACGTTTCCACTCCCATCTATTACCCCAGTGACCGACTGCACATCGGGCATGTCTATACAACGACCGTAGCGGACTGCATAGCCCGTTGGCACCGCTTCATAGGAGACGACGTGCTGTTTCTGACCGGGTCTGACGAGCACGGGCAAAAGATCGAGAGAATCGCTAGCTCCCAGGGCATCGAGCCCAAAGCATATGTAGATAAGATCGTCGACAGCTTCAAAGTCCTCTGGAAAAGGTACAATATCTCTTATGATGATTTCGTCAGGACTACTGATGAGCGCCACCGCCGGGTCGTTCAGGAAGTGTTCCGCAGGATCTATGCCAAAGGAGATATCTACAAAGGGGAATACAAGGGCTGGTACTGTACCCCTTGTGAAGCTTTTTGGGTGGAGACCAAGCTGCAGGATGGGAACTGTCCCGACTGCGGCCGCCCAGTGGAGCTGGTCAAGGAAGAGAGCTACTTCTTCCGTCTATCCAATTATGCCGACCGCTTGCTTCGACACATTGAAGAAAACCCGGAATTTATCCAGCCGGAGAGCCGCCGGAATGAGATGGTAAGCTTTATCAAGAGCGGCCTCGAGGATCTTTGTGTGTCCAGGACCACCTTTGACTGGGGCATTCCAGTTCCTATGGATGATGATCACGTCATCTATGTGTGGATTGACGCCTTGACCAACTACTTGACCGGGTCCGGATTCCTCCAGGATGAAGAGCAATTTGCCCGCTACTGGCCGGCGGATCTGCACCTAGTCGGCAAGGAGATCGTCCGGTTCCATACAATCATCTGGCCAATCATTCTTATGGCCCTTGACCTGCCTTTGCCTAAGACGGTATTTGGACACGGCTGGCTCCTGATGGAGCACGATAAGATGTCCAAATCTAAAGGCAATGTGGTAGATCCCCTGGAGCTGGCCGATGAGTTTGGGGTGGATGCTATCAGGTACTTCCTCCTGAGGGAGGTGTCTTTTGGACAGGACGGCAACTTCTCCCGCAGAGCCCTGATTGACAGAATTAATGCGGATCTGGCCAATGACCTGGGCAACCTGCTTCACCGCAGTGTAGCCATGATCGGCCGCTATCGGGAGGGAGTCATACCCCAGCCCGGGGCTTTGACAGAGCTTGAGCAGGACTTGCAAAAGCTGGCTGCTGCCGCTGCGGCTGATGTCAATCGCCATATAGATGGGCTGGAGATCAACGCTGCCTTGTCGGCCATTTGGAGACTGGTCAGCAGAGCCAACAAGTACATTGATGAAGCTGAACCCTGGACCCTCAACAAGACAGGCCAGAGTGAACGGCTTGATACTGTGCTTTACCACTTGGGGGAGACCTTGCGGATTCTGGCCCTCTTGGTCAAATCCTTCATGCCTGAAACGGGAGATAAGATGTGGGCACAGCTGGGAATCAGCCAGGCTATCGAGTCCTGTCGGTTTGAAGATACAGCTTGGGGCGGCCTGCAGCCTGGGACAAAGGTCGTCAAGGGCGACCCGATTTTCCCCAGGATCGATCCAGAAGAGCTAGCAGAAGTAGAGGAGGCGTCCAGTGTGGCTGAAACTAAGCAAGAGACCGCAGATAATACTGTCAAGGAAACGGCGGCAGCAAAACCGCTGGTGTCCATTGAAGATTTCGCAAAACTTGACTTGAGGGTAGCAGAGATCAAAGCTGCTGAACCTGTTCCGGGAGCCGATCGGCTGCTGAAGTTAACAGTATCCGTTGGCGAAGAAGAGAGGCAGATTGTGGCCGGCATCGCCCAACACTACACTCCCGACGCCCTGGTGGGGAAGCGGATTGTAGTAGTAGCCAATCTCAAGCCTGCCAAGCTGCGGGGTGTCCTTTCAGAAGGGATGCTGCTGGCAGCCTCCACCGAAGGCAGCCTGGGGTTGGTGACGGTGGAAAGGGATCTACCCAGCGGAGCCCAGGTTAAATAATGTCGGGTGATACAATGGAGCTCATCGATACTCACTGTCATCTCAATGACCCGCGGTTTGAGAGCGATCTCCCCGAGGTGATCCAGCGGGCCAGGTCTGCAGGAGTAACCGAGCTGGTCAACATAGGTTACGATTTGGATTCCTCCCGTAAAGGAATCGAACTGGCTGCTTTATACTCGGGCCTGAAAACCACGGTGGGCATCCATCCCCATGATGCCGATACGGCAGATGAGGCCGCCTTGGCAGAACTGGCCAAGCTGGCCGGTGCCGAATCGGTGGCAGCCATCGGGGAGATCGGATTAGACTATTATTACGACAACTCACCGAGGGAACTGCAGCGCTTGGCCTTTCGCCGCCAGATGGAGCTGGCCAAGGAAATGGATCTGCCGGTGGTGATTCACAGCCGCAGTGCTGCGCAAGAGACCCTGGAGATCCTACAGGAATTCGCTCCTTTGCGGGGCATCATGCACTGCTTTTCTGGGAGTTTTGAGACAGCGCAGATCTGTATGGATCTCGGCCTCTATATTGCCTTCGGAGGAGCCATTACCTTCAAGAATGCCGACCGGCTCCGGGGAGTGGCAGCCAGAGTCCCCTTGGAAAGAACTGTGCTGGAGACTGATTGCCCATATCTGAGTCCAGAGCCTTGGCGGGGCCGGCGCAATGAACCGGCTTACTTGGTCTCTGTACTCGCTAAACTGGCAGAGCTAAAGCAGGTCAGTGAAGCTGAGGCAGCTCGGATAACCACCGTAAATGCCCGGAATGTTTTCGGACTGGAGTAGGGATCAAGCAGGTTTGCTCATCAACGGCATCAAGCAGACAATCGGGGATGGCAGCACTGGAGACAGTGCACCATCCCCGACGCTTTTAGCCCTAGAGGGAAAGAACAATACCCGCCAGCCCCCCGAACAAGATAATGAGAATATGGTTGAGCTCAGTCTTGGTGATTAATAGAAAGGCAGCCGCTGCTAGAAGCAGCCTTCTGAAGTCGACAACGGCCACCGGCAGAATGTACAAACCGGCGCAGGCAATGAGCACAACTATTGCCACGTGAATCCCCGACATAGCCCGGTCGACAATTGGGTGCTCCCGGTAGCGGGAGAGAAGCTGTACCAATAAGAAGACCAGGATCAGAGAGGGTGCGATAACTGAGAGGGTGGCCAGGGCTCCGCCCGCCAGGCCGAAGAAGCGATAGCCTACAAAGGTAGCAGAGTTCACCGCAATGGGGCCCGGTGTCATCTCTGATATGGCTACGATATCCAGGAACTCCTCCGCACTCAGCCAGCCAGGCCCGATCAGCTCCCGCTCCAGAAGAGGAATCATGGCATAGCCGCCCCCGAAGGTGAAGGCCCCGATCTTGAAAAAGGTCCAAAAGATGGGCAAGAGGCTGGGTGGCGAAGCTGCAGCCGCTGCCTGCTGGTGGATGAGTCCCTCCTGCGTTCTGGTATTCATAGAGAATGCTCCTTCTAGGCGATATTGGATGCTTGGGTTGATTTGGCCACTGTGGTCTCGTTCTGCAGTTAAGGCCTACAATACCGGACTCAGCGTATCAAAAAGCGGATCCGAGGTCAAGGAAACAGTCCTTGATTTTCTCCGAGGGTCTGGATATAATAATAGATACAAGCGGATGTGGCCTAGCGGTAGGGCATCGGCTTCCCAAGCCGAGGATCGCGGGTTCGAATCCCGTCATCCGCTCCATTTTTATTTGCCGGCGTAGCTCAATCGGCAGAGCGGCGCATTCGTAATGCGTAGGTTAGCGGTTCAAGTCCGCTCGCCGGCTCCATCTGGCTCCTTACTGTAACCGTGCAGTAAGGGTTTTTTTATGCCCAGAGACTGTTCAAGAAGAACAGCAAAGGGTAGAAATAGAACAACCCCACCTGGGACCTGATCCCGGTGGGGTTTTGTGCTGTGGTGGTCGCATCTGGACTCGAACCAGAGGCCTCTACGATGTGAGCGTAGCGCTCTAACCAACTGAGCTATGCGACCGAACCGCTTACTGTGTCCCTATTATAACTCGAAATCCTCAGAGTGTAAAGAGGTAGTTGATGCTGACTCTGCAAGGCCCTGGGGCCTGAACGCAGCCGCTTTAGGCTGCCTCAAGGGGCTGCTGACACCCAATGGAACTCTCCACAAAGTCAGGTCTTGCCACAACTAGTGCCGAATATTTTCTTTCCGATGCAGGCATACTCTCCTTAGAGGTCGGCAATGTCTCTCAATCGTGATTCGATACTGTCAGCAGTTCGAGCCGCCGGACCGGCATGAAGCTTTCCGCCGGCAGGCGAGCAGGTTCGGTCTGAGCCTATCAGTTTGGGAGACCCCTTGCCGGCCTCTTGGTCGTGGAGCCAGGGTCAAAGGTCTTGGCAGAGGATGGAAAAAGAACGGCATGGGAGGACAAGGGTGTGACTATAGCGGCTGCCGCAGCGAGGACCTTAGCATTTTACGGGGTGCTGCTCCTATTGCTGAGGATCATGGGCAAGCGGGAAATTGGGGCTCTCTCCCCCTTCGACCTTGTTGTCACCATCATGATTGCCGAACTGGCAGCTCTCCCCATGGAAAATCCCGACATTTCCATGGTAGATGCCTTAGTCCCGATTTTCACCCTCACAGTTGCGGAGATCGCTGTCTCCTACATCACTTTGAAGAGTGACAGGATGCGAGCCTTGCTTACTGGGACGCCAAGCATTATAATTCGGAGTGGGGAAATCATCGAGAGCGAGATGCGGCGAACGAGGTACAATCTCAGTGATTTGCTGCTGCAGCTGCGCCTTAAAGGTATCGCCAACATCGCCGACGTCGAGGTGGCCATCCTGGAGACCAATGGGGAGCTGAGCGTCTTTCCCAAGTCGCAGCGGCGGCCTGTGGTCCCGGCTGATCTAGGTGTGGAAACTGAACCAGAGGGTTTGCCCCTGGTTATAATCGCAGATGGAGTCGTAAACAAAGCTAACCTCAGGTATGCAGGCCTAGACCATGGGTGGTTAATAACCCAGCTGCGGCAGCAGGGCATCGACTCGGTGGACGATGTACTATTGGCCAGTCTGGATGCGGTTGGGCACCTATTTGTCCAAAGGAAGAACCGGTCTAGGAGGAGGAGACATGCGGACATACTATGATGTTATTATCATTGGTGCCGGCCCCGCCGGCTTTTTTACCGCCATGGAGCTGGTCCGCAACACAGCCGATTTGTCTATTCTCTTGGTTGACAAGGGACGCTCCTTGGCCAGGCGGTTTTGTGCGGCCCGGGAGACGGGGGTCTGCAGCTCATGCGACCCATGTGCCATTACCAGCGGCTTTGCAGGTGCGGGGGCTTTCAGTGACGGCAAATTGAGCCTAGCTCCCAGCGTAGGGGGCAGACTGACTGATTATCTGCCAGAAAAGACAGTCCAGGATCTCATCGACTACGTTGACGGCATCTATCGGGAGTTTGGGGCTTCCGATGCAGTCCACGGGCTTAACGACAAGGCTGTGGAGGATATCATGTATGAAGCATCTAAGCATAACATTCAACTGATACCCTGTCCGGTGCGTCACCTGGGAACCGATGAATCGCTGGAAGTCCTGGAAAGCATGTATCAGTATCTTTTGCGGCAGCCCTGTTTTGAGTTTTCGGAGCTGACAACCGTTCTGGAGATTCTAGTGGAGGGGGGGAAGGCAGCGGGAGTACGGCTGCAGCAGCAGGGTAAAGAACCGGTTGAGGTCAATGCTCGGTATGTGATTGCGGCTCCCGGCAGGGGCGGTGCCGGCTGGATGCTGGAAGAGAGCCGCCGCCTGGGCCTTCGGACTGAGAACAACGAGGTCGATATCGGTGTGCGGGTAGAGGTGCCCAATGCCATAATTGATCACCTGACTAAGGAACTCTATGAAGCCAAGTTGGTATATTACTCCGATACCTTCGACAACAAAGTCCGCACCTTCTGTATGAATCCCGGCGGCGTGGTGTCGGAGGAGCGCTATGAAGGAGACTTGGCAGTCGTTAACGGCCACAGCTATCAAGATCCGAGCTTGCGGACGCCCAACACCAATTTCGCCCTTCTAGTCTCTACCCGGTTTACCGAGCCCTTTAAGGAGCCCATTGAATACGGGAAATATATAGCCCGCCTGGCGAACATGCTGACTGGCGGCGGAGTAATGGTGCAGCGTTTGGGAGACCTCCTGAAGGGCCGCCGTACAGACCGGGACCGCCTAAAGAAGTCAACTACTATTCCCACTCTGCCCAGTGCCGTGCCGGGAGATCTTAGCTATGCTTTACCCCATCGCTACCTGATGTCTATTGTAGAGACCCTAAGGGCACTGGATAGTATCATTCCCGGCCTTTATTCTAGAAACACCTTGCTCTACGGAGTGGAGGTCAAGTTCTATTCTGCCAGGGTAGATGTCGGGCCTAACATGGCTGCGGAAATCGATGGTTTGTATGCCGTTGGTGACGGAGCCGGGGTTACCAGAGGGCTGATTCAAGCGTCAGCCAGCGGTGTGATAGTAGCCAGAGATATTCTGGGACTGCCTTTGCCGCAAAGAACAAGTTGACACAGCAGTATATGTGACGGCTGGACCTGCATCTTAGACAGGGGGAGATTGAGTGCAAGAAATCATCATCGAGATCATCAGCAGCTACGGTTATTTGGGTGTTTTCTTGCTGATTGCCATTGAAAACCTATTTCCCCCGATACCATCAGAGGTCATCTTGGCCTTCGGCGGCTTTATGACTACATATACTGCCATGACAGTATGGGGTGTGATCTTGTCCTCCACAGCAGGTTCAGTAGCAGGTGCGCTGATCTTGTATACCATCGGCCGGGGATTAAATGCCCAGCGGCTTGAGAGTCTGTTTAACAGCAAAGCGGCTCAGGCCTTGCGGCTTAGGCATGAAGATGTGCGTAGAGCCGGTAAATGGTTTAATAAGCACGGCAATCGGGCAGTATTCGTGTGCCGGTTTATTCCGATTGTCAGAAGTCTGGTTTCTATCCCCGCAGGTATGGCGAACATGAAATTGCCGGTTTTTCTACCGCTAACCATCTTAGGTACGCTGATCTGGAATACAGTGCTTGTCTATTTAGGGAGATTGGCAGGCGAGGCCTGGGAGATAGTGGTTTCATACCTAGACCTATATTCATTGATCACCTTAGTTGCCTTTGTGCTCATCGGGCTGGCGGCAGCTGCAATCTTTATCAAGCGGAGGTTCTTGCCGCGGAATTAGCGGTCATTGCCTGAGGATGTTGCCCAGCAGTACTCAAGCCCCAGCCCGGGTGTGTGCCTCGCTAGAACATGCCTTGTATGCAGATTCAAGCCGCAGCTAATGTAGGTGTGGCTCTAGGAGCAGATGGAGATGTACCGATTGTACTGTTCAGATAGCCGGCAAACATTCTGGGCTCAAAGGCAGCCTACGAAAGGAAAGGAGTCCTTCAATTGTTCTATAAACGGAGTTTAGCAGCCAAGATAGCAGTATACATAGGCGCTGTGATGATTCTCATGTGCGGCGGCTTGGGCCTGTTATCCCACTACTATAGTTCATCGGCGGTAATTGAAGAGGTTGAGGCAGCTCTAGAAATGCAGGCATTGAAAGCTGGTGAGTTCATTGAGAGCCAGCTCCAGATCTCTTTGTCAATTCTAGAGGCAATTGCGGCCAGGCCTGAGATCAAGAGCATGGACTGGGAACAGCAGCGGCCGGTAATTGAATCTGAGGCCAAGCGGATGTCGGATTTTCTAGCCCTGGGATAATCGACCGCCACGGAGTTGCCAGGTACAACGATGGCACCACCGGCAATCTGGCCGACCGTGATTATGTGATCAGGGCACTTAATGGACAAGCCTCCGTTTCCGATGTACTTGTCAGCCGCATCACCAACGGAGTTGTCTTGATGTATGCTGTCCCCATCAGGGACAACAACCGGGTTGTAGGAGCTGTTCTGGGCCGAAAAGATGCCGCGGCCCTCAGTGACATCACCGATGGGTTAGGTCACGGCAGCAGCGGCTGGGCTTTTGTAGTCGGTGCCGACGGCACGCTGTATGCTTATCCCAACCGGCAATGGGTACTGGACCAGGTCAACATATTTGACGAAAATAGCGCTCTGGCCAACGCCGGCCGGGCTATCAAAGATATCGGCCTCGGCAAAACCGGTGTCATCAGGTATCACCTCGGTGATGGAGCAGGCCGGATGGTGGGGTTGGCACCAGTACCGTCCACGGGGTGGACCATTGCTGTTGGAGCTATGGAAGCAGATGTGCTGACCAATGTCAATCAGCTGCAATCGTTCCTCACGGTGGTCTCCATCCTCTTTGTAGCGGCAGGGATAGTCATCGCAATTGTCCTCGGCAAGCGCATGGCTGCTCCCCTCATACAAGTGAAGGAAGGGATAGAGGCTCTAGCCGATGGCGACCTCACCAAGAGTGTGCAAGTTGATCTGGAGGATGAAGTCGGTATCGTGGCTGCTGCCCTCAATAAGACGGCGGCCAGCATCAGGCAAGCGGTAAAGCTGGTGGCAGATACCACTGATGAGCTGGTGGATACCAGCGGGCAGATGGCGGCTGCCTCCGAAGAAGTAACTGCTTCCGTTGAGGAAGTGGCAAGTACCACTAACCAGTTCTCCTCAACACTGGAGACCATGAATGCCAATGTGCAGTCAATGAGCAGGGATGTTCAGGAGGTAGCTGAGAGAGCGTCATCGGGTGAGACTGCAGTTCGGGATGTTGTGAGGCAGATCAGTGAGTTGAGTGAAAGCATGCAGCTGTTGGCTGATGAGGTTTCGGGTTTGGGCCGCCTGTCTGAAGAGATAGGCAGCATAGTAGGTGTTATTACCGCCATTGCAGAACAGACCAACCTGCTGGCACTTAATGCTGCCATTGAGGCAGCCCGGGCTGGAGAGCATGGGCGGGGCTTCGCCGTTGTAGCAGATGAGGTGAGAAAACTGGCAGAGCAGAGTTCCCACGCAGCGGCGGAGATAACCACCCTTGTGCATCAGGTCCAAAATGGCGTCCATGCAGCTGTTGATGGAATGAACAGGGGTGCTAAGCAAGTCGATGAAGCTGTGGATAATGTCAGCGAAAACGGTCGAATGCTCCGGAGCATCCTTGAAGGAGTGACGGAGATGGTGGGCCGCATGGAGGAAATCTCGTTGGGTATAGAGCAGCTCAGTGTTGGTGGTCAAGAGATAGCTGCTGCCGCAGAAGAACAGGCTGCTTCCATCAGCGAAGTTGCTGGGTCTGCTCAGGACTTGACACAGATGAGTGAAAAGCTGCGGGCTCTAGTGGGGCAGTTTAGCTGGGAGCTGGATTCCTGACGGCGAGTGACAGGTGAAATCTAAGACCATAAGTAGCAGCGGCCAGCTAGATCGCTTCAATCAGGACGGGTGGGTGCGGAATCCTCACCCGTCTATTGTTATTGCGGGATGGTTACATACTAACTAGAATGTTTGTGTTGATAAATAATAACTAATATGGTAAGTTAGAAAGCGTGTCATACAAAATTTCCCAAAATTTGGCACGCGCAGGAAAATCTATATAGGTTTCAGAGGAAAGAGGAGACGATGTTGGGCAGCTTCTGTTGGGAGGTCCCAGCCGCGATGCGCAAGTACCTAAGAGCGGTACTGCCCATCGCATTGCTCGGCCTTATTGGAGCCGGAAACATCATACCTATCAAAGTGTTTTTTGGATTCGAATGGCTGTGGGGAAGCATAGCGCTGCTGGTACTTATCCGCTATTGGGGTATGCCAGCAGGTATACTTGGAAGCATAGTAGCGAGTTGTTCAGCGGTTCTTGGAGGGTATTCCCCATATAGCCCTTTGATTTATCTGTTTGAGGGCCTTTTCTTGACATATGCTTGGCGCAGGACTAAGCATAGCATTTTATCGCTGACTGTATTTTATTGGATGGTGATAGGTTCGCTGGTGGCCTTGTCTTACCTATTGGGTGGGAAGGCCCCGACGCAGCCGGCCCTTGTTTTCATCATATTGAGGATGCTTGTGAACGGAAGCGTTAATGCAGTTGTCGCAGAAGTCATCATTGTCCTGTCCGATTGCCACCGGACCTGGGGAAACCGTAGGCTGCCGTCATTGAGGAGAGTCTTCTCCATTTCAAGCATGGCATTCCTGTGCATAAGCACACTACTCTTGGTGTCTTTTGAAAGCTGGTATGAATTCCGTGCAGTAGAGTCGGAGATAAGGAGTGATCTGAGGATCAGCCATTCTGCAATCTCAACCGCGGTTCAAAACGAGCTAATTACGTTAACCCAGACCATGACTTATCTGGCAGAGAAGCTTGGCTCCGGCTCATTCAGCACAGCGGATATTCAGAGAGACATTGAGCTGATCGACAAAGCCAGTCATGGCCTGTTGGGCCTGTACGTGGCAGATTCAGAGGCGAGAAGCATCGGTTTTAGCCCAGCCTTTGGCAGCTCCGGGGAGCTAAATGTGGGGCGAAGCTTCGCACATCGAGAATACTATCAGGAGCTGATCCGCACCAAAAGGCCGATAACCTCTGAGTTGATCCTGACAGACTCGCTTTCTTCAACTGGACAACCTACTCCTGTAGTGGTGATCGCTTTTCCCGTAATCAATGGGGGAGAACTGTATGGCTATGCAGCCGGCCTTCTTGATCTAGCCTTTGCAGAAGGGCTGCTTAGGTCCTTTTCCCAGGACGATAGTGAGATCACACTGCTGGATGAGCATCATCGAGTGATCGCCAGCACAAATCCTGAGAACGTGCCTGGCGGACAGCTGCAATATAGCGGTCCTCGGGGATTCCACCATCGGCTGGAAGGCAGCATCGAGCACCACATGGAGGCTGATGGGTCTTTACCCATTCTTGAACAATGGCGCCGCTCCTACTATGTTCTGGAAGAGCCTATTCTTACCAACCAACTGGGCGTCGAAGTCCCTTGGACATTAGTAGTGGAGCGGCCCATCGCAGCGGATATCGATAGGCTCTACGGCTTCTACAACTATGGTTTGGCGATGCTATTAATGCTGCTGGCTGCGGCAGCCGTGATAGCGAGATTAGGTGCATATTGGTTCGGGACACCCATCCGGATGCTGGCCAACTTGAGTGACGATCTGCCAGGCAAGATCCGCAAAGGTGAACAGATAGCTTGGCCTCTGCCCAGAATTACAGAGCAGGATGTGCTCATCAGCAACTACAGAAAGATGACTGAAGCCATCAATGAGTACGTAAGGGAACTCAACCTCTATTCCAGGAGGATGGAGTATTTGGCCGAACGCGACCCGCTTACCGGGTTGTTCAACCGCACTGTTCTGCCTAGAAGGCTGAAAAACGCCATTGACCTTGCCAGGATCAGAAAATCACGTGTGGCAGTCATGTTTGTTGACCTTGACGATTTCAAATCCGTCAACGATACATATGGACACGATGCTGGAGATGCACTGTTGGTGGAGATCGGATCAAGGTTATTGGAATACGCTGGTGACATGGGTTCTGTAATCCGGCAGGGAGGGGATGAGTTT
>ERZ773359.5357-NODE-5357-length-12357-cov-5.482523_pt1 | contig 12357 bp, 9 predicted proteins | sample MGYA00374955_ERZ773359 | MGnify/ENA primary metagenome ERZ773359 (study PRJEB29098, sample SAMN04486028) | biogas fermenter metagenome | study: EMG produced TPA metagenomics assembly of the Biogas fermentation microbial communities from Germany - Plant 4 DNA1...
TTTTTCATATTTCAGTAGTGAAATCCCTTTTTAATAGTTAAGCCTTCATTAGAAATGTTTATCCTATCCACATAAAATACTGTAAATTTTGAATCGACTTTCCCTATACCTATATATCCTGCTTTATAATAATTAAGGAGTTCTACAAATCTAGGTGCTAATATAAATAAACTAAATATATTATCAAATATTGGTAATGCAGTAGATGTATCAGAGAATACCCATACTACAGTTTTCGGATATTCCTAATAAACTGCTATAACCCAAAAGTTCCTTCCAAAATAAAATATGGAAGGAACTTTCACGTTACACAATCTACATTCACTACTTCACTTATTCATATTGGTTTATTTGTGCCAGGTGTTCTGCTGGATCTTCAATGTTTTATATTTTGGCATATTATACTCCTTTCGTTAGAGCTATTAATTTTTAACTCAATAATGAAGATATGACGTAGTTGAGTATAGATGGAGTTCTATAAAACAAATCCTCCTTTAGAACTCTTTCCGTCAGCTTGTGAAAATCCTTGCCCCAAGGACCAATATTTATACATGGCATGGAGAATTTTTCTATTTTATCCAAAGGTATCGAGTAAATAGAACCATATAAAGGCATGTTGCCTTTCAAGCTTTGAGCAACTTCATCTCCATTCTTTATAGAGGTATAGCTCAGATCGGAAATCCCCGTAAAGAAGTATTCCCTTTCATAAGGCTGATGAAATTTCTCCATTGCATATCTGATGATATCACCAGATATTTTTTTTATTTTGGTATCAAGATTCTCAAAGTTTAAATTAGATACATTGGGATAATAAGGTGGAGCTAGTCCTATAACAACCCTAGGATATAAATCATCTATAAAGTCAAATATCCTTTCAACTAAATAAAGATTTATATCTGCCATAGATTTCTGCCCTGTAGCTACTTTATTTTGTGCTTCCTCTAATGCCTGGTTGTAACTATGGACAAATGCATCTCCATGGTTCACATAAGCTTCATCATACAATTCTTTGTATGTCACAACCTTTGGCTGCCAAGGTAAAGGCCTATAGGTTCGATCTATATTAGAGCAGTATTTTTCATATTCCATATTCATATATTCGATAAGTTCTAAAAAAGCTTCTGTACATATTTTCTTTATATCATCTATCACCCTTATAGGGTCTTTATTCAAAGTATGAACACTCATATAGCCATAGGCTCCCAAAGGCATAGACACATCATAATGATTCTTGCTGTCTTTAAAATGCAGCCATGTTGGCGGGGGAGAAGCTTCATTTTCTATAAAATCTGACAACTCTAAATTCAGTTCTGTCTTGTTTGCAATTCTAGATAAAAGGCTAACAGGATTAAAACCTTCAAAAACTTTTCCTGCATGGGAAAGGTAGCCTCGAACATAAATAAACGGCATAATTTTGCCCACAGATCCTTCTGATATAACTCCTGTATCTTTTTTTACTCTTTGGTGGGGTTCTGAATTTATAGTTAGTATATATTTTAAGTCAAATCTTTTGTTAAGCTCATCTAGAAGTTCTAATGCACTCCTCATTCCGGCAGATAGGTTTTCTTCATCAGGCACGGATATGAATAAAATATTACCATGAATATTGTTAAGTTCTGAATATCTTTTAAGCAAAGCTAATTGAATTGCTATACCTGCTTTCATGTCAGCAGTGCCTCTTCCGAATATGTATTGACCGCTATCCAAATCTTCTCTGGCTTCTTTGGACAATTCTTTTCTAATCATTATAAGTTCCTTTTCAAGTTCCTTTGGTGAAAAAGCATAATCCTTCAAGGTTTTATAATCTTCAACATCGACAACATCATAATGATTTATGAGTATAATAGTATCTGTACCCATTCCTTTAACTAAAGCCCAAACCAAATTTCTCTCAAGAGGATCCTTGTCTATAGGATAGAAACCGTAATAATCAGATCTCTTTTTGAAATATTCAATACTGTGGAAAAAATTATTATAAAAGTATTCTATGTTCTTCTCCCATCTAGTATTAGTATCTGTTCTAATCTTAACCATTGAGTAGAATATATCTTCTATTTCTTTGCTCAATTCTACAAATTTTCCATCCGACATTTTAATCACTCTTCTGATAGCAAATATTGTAATTTTATTATATTATATATTGTATACTATGTTCAATACAGACTCTAAATTCAAAAAAATAAAAGACTCCTCAACGGGAGTCTTTTTATTTACACGCATCCTATTTTCATATTATCTTTTTGAAGATAAACTTCAATAGAATTTGTAAGTATATCGCAATAACTATAGGATACTGTTCTTCCTGCATCTTCAGAATCATTATTGTCTATTCTAACGACAAATATGCTAGGGTAGGTTTTCTCAATTATTCCTTCCCTTATGGATATTCTCTTTCGACCCTTATTGGCTTTAAGCACCACTCTTTCCCCAACATGTACGTCAACATTCCTTTTGATGAGGGACAGGCTATTTTTTGAGGCCATAAAATCACCTTCCTTCCCAACATCTTATATTTTATCATATTATATAGAATGTGTCAATTTGGGGTTAAATATTATATCAGAGAGTGCTTATTTGAGTCAAATGCATTCTCGGTGAGAATTCATGCATTTTTCTTTATTTTATTTTATCTATCGCAATTTCTACCGATTTACTTATAGATTTGTAACCAGTACATCTACACAGATGTCCGCCTAAAGCTTCCATGATTTCTTCTTTACTTGGATTTGAATTTTTATCCAATAATGCTTTTCCTGCTATGAGCATTCCTGGTGTGCAAAAACCACATTGGGCAGCTCCTGTTTCAATAAAGCTTTGCTGCAATGGATGAAGTTTATCTCCTTCTCTTAAACCTTCCACCGTCAAAATTTCCGAGCCGTCGGCCTCAACAGCCAGTATAATACATGATCTTACCGGTTTTCCGTCCATCAAAACAGTACAGGCTCCACATTCACCATTCTCGCAACCTGCTTTTGTTCCTGTTAAACCAGCTTCATCCCTAATGAATTGAAGTAGGGTCATTCCGGTTTCTACGTCTCCTAAATACCACTGTCCATTTATTCTAATCTTTATGCTATGCTTCACAGGAGACACCTCCTTTTATTTCAGAGATGGCCTTTTTAATAAGTACCCTTACCATTTTCTTTTTGTATTCAGGAGTTGCTCTTAAGCTTCCTTTTCTTGGATTTACATCTTCCATTAGCGCATCAATAGCTTCATCTAAAAGTTCATCTGTCAGTTTTTGACCGTATAAAACAGCTTCTCCCTTTCTAGCTCTTGCAACAGTAGGCATTACAGCTCCCAAAGCAATTCTTATATCACTTTTCCCTTCAATGCCTAAATTTTCAGCATATACTGCCACACTTACACTTGAAAGATCCATACCTTTTACTCTGGTTCTCCTATAATATTTGCTGGCTGAACCTTCCTTGGCTTTTGGAAGAATAACAGCTTTCAGCAATTCACCTTTTTTCAGGTCCACTTTGCCTGGGCCTAGTAGGAAGGATTCTAAGCTTACAGTCCTCTCTCCTTCTTTAGAAGCAATTACGGCCTTTGCATCATATAGCAACAAACCCGGCAGAGAGTCGGCGCTAGGAGACCCATTACAGATATTTCCTCCTATTGTCGCCCTATATCTTATTTCCAGACATCCAATAGAGCCAGCTCCTTCTATGAAAGCAGTATACTGTTTTGTAAGAGGATTTTCCACTGCATCTTGAACAAGTTCCAAAGCACCAATCCATACTCCTTCAGGTACTTCCTTAATTCCCTTCAATTCTTCTAAGCCTTTTATGTCAATCAGCGCTTTAGGAAGGAGCCTCTCGTCTCTCATATTGACAATTACGTCGGTTCCGCCGGCCAAAGCTACAGAGCCTTCTCTTTCCATAAGTTCCAAAGCTTCTTGAAGGTTTTTAGGTTTTAAATATTCTACATTAGGTATCATACTATTCTCCCCCTTCCAGTGCCATCATTATTTTTTCGGCAGTTACAGGAAGTTCGTAGAAGTCTATGCCAGTAGCATCATATATTGCATTGAGTATAGCAGGTGCCGTTCCTACAGTTCCATGCTCACCAATGCCTTTTGCACCATAGGGACCGGATTCTTCAGGAGTTTGTACAAAATCTATCAAAATCTCTTCTGGCATATCTTCGATGCCCACAATCTTATAGTCTACTAAATTATTGTTTCTTATTTTTCCGGTGTCTTCAGAGAAAACTAGAGTCTCTGTCAATGCAGAGCTAATAACCATGGTTATGGCTCCAAGAACTTGGTCTCTTGCCATCTGCGGATTTACTATTGTGCCTGCATCGATATAATTTATCAATCTATACAGATGAACTTCTCCTGTCGTCTTATCTATTCCCAGCTCAATTCCTATGCATCCTTGAGTCCAATCAGCTGCTGCATTTCCTTGGCCGGTTTCTGGATCTGGGTTTTGCACTCCTTTTGCTACAAAATGACCTTCTCCCATAATAGGTTCTGTTAACGCAGAACCATCTGGATTCTTATATCCTAGAGCCAAATCGCCCCAAGTAAGAACCTTATCATTGTAGACAACTTTGTCTCCTTCTATCTTTATGTTTTCCGCATCTGTATTAAACACTTTTGCTGCAGATTCTTTTAATTTAGCCTTTAAATTTTCTGCTGCCAGAATTATAGCATTGCCTGTTCCCCATGTGGTATGGCTTGCCACAGTTTGCCATTCATAAGGTGATATTAGTGTATCTACTGTATTTGTCACATTTACCTTTTCGTATGGAATATCCAAAGCTTCTGCTGTCATTTGTGCCAAAACCGTATATGTTCCTTGTCCCATTTCTATAGCGCCAGTAGCAAGGGTTACACTTCCATCAGCGTTCAGTTTCAAAAATACACTGGATTGAACATTGGTAGGCATACATGGAGTTTTCATATATGCTGCCATACCTCTTCCCACCAGTATATTATCTCCTTTATTGGGCTTAGGTGATTTATATAATTCTTTAGCAACTTTTTCAGCGCATAATACTACATTACCCGTATCATGTTTTACCACTTGACCTATACCGTTGACTTTTCCTTCAGCCAGTAGATTCTTTAGTCTGAATTCTACAGGATCCATACCCAGTTTCCTAGCTGCCTTTTCAAGAAGTCTTTCCACAGGGAAATGGACTTCCGGATGTCCATAACCTCTTAACGCTCCAATAGGCGGTGTATTAGTATAAACACCATAGACATCAAGTTTTAAATTGGGTACTTCATAGGGGCCTGTTCCTGCCAATCCCATTCCTGTCACTATGTTTACAGCATAATCTACATTTCCTCCGCTACCTAGATAGCTTTCTCCTTGCATGGCAAGTATTTTGCCTTCCTTGGATAATCCTATCTTATATTTGCAGTAAGCTCCTCTACCTAAATTAGTTCCTATAAACATTTCTTCTCTTGTGAGAAGTAATCTTACGAACCTTCCAGGAACTGCTTTAGCTAAACAAGAAACCAGTGGTTCTATAGTTACGTCGGATTTACCTCCAAAACCGCCTCCTATGTAAGGAACTATAACTTGGATTTTGCTTAAAGGAATGTCATGAAGCATATTAATGCAGTTTTGTACTACAAATGGTGCTTGAGTCGTTGAATACATGGTCATTGTTCCATCTAAATTGTATTGAGCTACCGCACAGTGTGGTTCTAACTGGACATGATGAATATAGGGGTACCAGGTTTCTCCTTCCACTACTAAATCTGCCTTTTCAAAACCTTCTTCAATATCCCCTTTTCTGACTTTGAAATGCTGGTAAATATTTTTTCCCTGGGGATAAACATATGGCGCCACATTATAATTCATCAAATCCTCATGGAGTATGGGCGCTCCATCTGCTACAGCATCCTTGGGGTGTATCACAAATGGCAAGGGCTCGTATTCTACTTTAATATGCTTTAAAGCCTCTTTAGCAACCCTTTCATTTACTGCAACTACCGCAGCCACTGGTTCACCTGCATACCTAACTTTGTACTTTGCTAAGGGATACTGATCAGCTACAGCTACACCAAATGGACCTGGCACGTCTTTTCCTGTCAAAACAACAAATACCCCAGGCAGTTTTAATGCTTCTGTTGTATCGATACTCTTAATGATTGCATGAGCATAGGGTGAACGCAACACTTTGGCATGAAGCATGCCGGGAAACTTCATATCGGCGACATATTTAGCACTTCCCGTAGTCTTTTCTACACCATCATTTCGAGTATAGCTTTTGCCAACATGCTTTAATGTCATTTTTTTCACCTCCGAAATTGTTTGATTACAAATTTTTATACTTATATGTAAGAAAGGCTTCCATTTGTGAGTTATATAATCACGGAAGTCTTTCTTAAAATGAAAATTATAGTATAATTTTTCCTTCTATATGGTTTAAAAGTTAAGTTCTCTTTTGTTTTCACTTTTTGCTATGATTTTACCGCCTTTGATAACATATAATCTTGCTGGCTGCAACCTTATAGCGTCATTTACTGTAAATGCATCTATTATAACAATATCTGCATCCTTGCCTTCCTCTAGACCATAGTTTTCAAGTCTGAGAATTTTAGCTGCATCATAGGTCATCATGTCGAAAACTTTTTCAATTTCATGAGGCATACTCATGTGAGCCGCATGAGCTGTAATCAATGCAACTTGAAGCAAATCTGCACTGCCAAAGGGATAGAATGTATCTTTTACACAGTCTTGACCAAAACTGACATTTACACCAGCTTCCAGTAACTCTTTAACTCTTGTTATACCTCTTCTCACAGGCTGTTTGTCGTTTCTTCCTTGAAGCATAAGATTTGTAACAGGATTCGTAATCATGTGTATACCGGCTTTTTTTACCTTATCTATAACATAACTAGCATAATGATCGTCATAAGCTGCTAAGGCACAAGTATGGCCTGCAGTTACCCTTCCCTGCCAACCTCTTTTGATTGTCTCATCAGCCAGCATTTCTAAGGTTCTGTAAAATGGATCATCAGTCTCATCAACGTGCATATCCACGTCTGCATCAAATTTCTCCGCTATATCGAAGCATATCTCTATATGCTTTCTGCTGTCGTCGGGTGTATGTTCATTGGCAGGCATTCCTCCAACTATATCTGCTCCTGATTCCATAGCTTTCCACATAAGTTCTTCGCAACCAGGATCCTTAATGATGCCCTCTTGAGGAAAAGCTACAACTTCTATATCCATTATGTCTTTATATTTTTCCTTGGCTGCAAGAACCCCCTCCAAAGGTTTTAAGCCTCCTATGGTATCTACATCTACATGACTTCTCATCCTGGTGGTTCCATTGATAGCTCCTCTTTTGATAACATCCCCTGCTCTCTCTACTATATCTTCTGTTGTATATTTAGCTTTTTTATCCCATATGATTTCTATAGCTTCTTTTAAGGTACCAGATTTATTGGGCCTTACAACTTCAACTATATTTACTTTATCTAGATGTATATGGGGATCTATAAAAGAAGGAACAGTAAGTTTACCTTGTGCATCTATCTCTTGCTCTGCTTTTTCTGAAATGTTTTTACTTATAGCTGCTATCTTACCATCTTTTATGCCAATATCCCAAATGCCTTCCCTATTTCTCAATTTCCCATTGCGAATTATCAAATCCAATTTCTTTCATCCTTTCACATTATGAAATTTATATATTATATTGCGAAATATATTATTCATATTCTATATTTCTTAAAAAATTCCTGCTCATTTTTTCAATTTTTTAAATAGAAAGACTTTTATAAAAATGCTTAATAAAAAAAGCCTTGGTATTATCCAAGGCTAAAAAAATCAATAAAATACTCCTAGCATCAATTCTGAAATTTTTTTTGAAGCATCCATAAGTTTGTTTGAAATGAATTCTATTCTCTCCTCATCTACTCTTGTGCTAGGAGCAATAGTTGATAAGGTACATATTACTCTGCCATTGCGGTCGAACACAGGAACTCCTATAGCAGTAATCATTTCTTCATATTCATTTATTTCTAAAGTATATCCTCTTTGTCTTGATATCTTCAATTCTTCCTCCAGGCTGATTAAATCTTTTGTTGTATCTTTAAGATAGTTTTTTAATTCTTCCCTTGTATAGTTTATCAAAAAAGCTTTTCCCGCTGCGGTACAAGGAAGAGGAATCCTTCTGCCTATCCTTAGAAAAGCCCTAAGAGTTTTAGGAGATTCAGATCCCGTAATACATAAAGCTTCACCATTATCTCTTATAAATAGATTAGTAGTTTCACCTGTAGCTTCCACACACTCTTCCAATATAGGAGTGACTCTTGAAAAATAATTCTCTGGTCTCCTTCCTCTCAACCATGTAAAAAATATTTCCGGACCTATATAATATCTTTTGGTAGTTTTATTCTGGCTTACAAATCCTTCTTCTATCAATGTTTTTAAAAGATGATGTATAGTGCTCACATTATAGTCTAATGCTTTCTGTATATCAGAAAGGGCCACTTCTTCATTTGCATCGATTATATATTTTAGTATCTTTAAACTCTTCTGGACTGACTTTATCAAGCCTTTACCATCATTTTTACTTACTTGCTCCATCTACTTACTCCCTTCAATTATTTAACATCTAAAAGCATTTTCATAATCTGAAAAGGATTATATCATCATTCGATTTATTATTCAATAATAATTTAACAAAAATTGTGATTATCTCATGATAATGCCACCTTGTAGATTATTGTATAAAACTACACAATGAAAGTTATAATTTTTTTCAAATATTTATTAAAAAAAAGAGGAAATCTTTTAAATATATAGAATATATCAAATAATTTCATGCTACGTAATTATTTTTTCATAATATGAAATGTAAGGAGGGTGAATTATGTCTACCAATAACAATCAACCCGTCGAGCAAACCATCGACAAGGATTATCCATTGGATCATGTGCCCCAAAGTGCGCGTGTTGGTTTAATATCCTTGTCTGCAGTATTGCTAGGCTGCACTTTTTTTAGTCCAACGATGGTAGCTGGCGGTCAAGTTGCAGCTTCTTTCGGACTAAACAGATTCTTGTGGACAATGTTTTTAGGAAACCTGATTCTCGGACTCTATGTTGCTGTAATGGCTGTAATCGGTACTAAAACCGGATTGACTTCTGTTCTATTAGCCCGCTATACCTTAGGATTTGGAGGCGCTAAGTGGGCCGGATTCCTCCTTGGAGGAACCCAGGTAGGCTGGTATGCAGTTTCAGCTGCATATGTGGCTGAAATATTTGTAAGAGCCTTTGACAGCCCAAATCAATATATTTTCTGGTGCATATTCTGGAGTTTGGTAATGGGATTTACTGCAGTATATGGTTTTAAGGGAATGGAAATAGTATCCTATGTTGCTATTCCTTTGATACTCATACTTACAATTTGGACACCTATACTGGGAGTCAGAGAAGCAGGATCATGGGCAGCCCTCGCTGCTTTACCACCTACATCGGAAGCTATGACTATGACAACAGCTTTGACAATTATAGTAGGTACATTTGCCTCTATGGGAACTCAAGTAACCAACTGGTCAAGATTTGCAAAGACTACAACTGTAAGTTTTATCGCAGCTTTATTGGCATTCTTTGTAGGTAATGGTATCATGGTATTTGCTGGCGGTATTGGAGCCATTGCGTTCCAACAGGCCGATTTGGTTGAAGTTTTCTTAGAAATGGGAATTATATTCTGGGCTTTAATAATTCTTACAATCAACATTTGGACAACCAATGACGCTGCAGCATATGCTTTTGGTATGGCAGGAGCTGAATTTTTCAACAAAGAAAACAAGAGGCCTTATATAATTGGCGGTGTAGTTATAGCAACGGTTCTTGCTGTTTCAGGCGCTTACAATTTCTTAATTCCTTACCTCGTTGCATTGGGTATATTTATACCACCTCTCGGCGGAACAATAATTGGTGATTATCTCTTCGTATGGAAAAGACAAATGCCTAATCTGAAAGATGTTGAATTCAAAACCTTTAGAGTAGCTAATATAATAGCTTATGCAATAGGGACTATAGTAGCCTATGTGACAAATAGCAATGGTATAGGTATTCCACCTCTACAGGGGATAATAGTTGCTGCCCTCATGGTTCCAGTTATGAATGCAATTATGAAGAATGATGCCCACACTATAAAAAAAGACACATCTGTCCAGGCTTAACCCTTATACTCATCATCAATAAAGCCTAATGAGATTGAAAGGCCAAGTACCTTAAGCTCATTAGGCTTTTTAAACTTATAACTTTTTTAGAATAATAATATACAGTTGATTTAATTGCCTAATTCACTATAATGTCTAATTATTGCATGGGTTATGGCTTCTGATGCTTCTTTTATTTTATCGGGATTCGCTAGTTTATCAGCATCCACTGGATTTGTCATATACAGTAGATTCAATTGGAGGGTACTGCATTTTACTTCCTTCAGCATATAAAAATCTGCTGTCCTCAACCCTCTATTTTGGGACTCCAATCGCTTGCATATTTCTTCCAATATAATGTTGCCCAGCTTTGCAGCTTCTTTATCCTCTCTGTAGTAATAAGCTTCTGTTCCTGAAGCGCTTTGATTTTGAAAGGTACTTTGACCTATAGTTATAACAAAATCAGGATGCAATCTATTGGCTATCTCTGCTCTATCGCTGAGATGAACATTTTCTTTTCCCTGCCGAGTCAAATAAACTTTTGCTCCTTTTTGTTTCAGTAACTTTTCTGTTTCTAAAGCAATGCTTAAGTTGATTTCTCCTTCTCTTAGATTATTTATACCTTTGCCTTCATATATGTCTCCTTCCCCTGATGATGGATCTAAAACAATTACTTTCCCTTTTAAAGGTTTGTCTTGTTCTGGCAGTTCCATCTCCTCAATCTTAATGCCTGTGTAGTAATAATTTAGAATATCTCTATAATCCATACCTCTCTTTGCCATCTCTTCAGCGCCTGTTATACAGAGTCCTAAACCATGCCCTGTTCCAATACAGCTTATGAGAAATCTTACAGGCATATAATTGAATCTGGTAGAATTAAGACCCAACTTTTCCATTATTTCTGTACCTTTAAAGGCTTTTCCTCCAATATATAGAGATTTTATCCTGCCTTGATCATCTATATCAATGTTTTCAAAAATTCCTCTGATATTATAGTAAACATTCTTAGGTTTCTCGATTTTAACATTTAATAGTCGTTCCAAGTCTTCTAATGTATAAAACTTATCCTTTTCTTCGTCATCTACTCCTTGGCAGAAATCACAAAATACCTTCCTTAAATAGGTAATGCGGCTTCCTATAACATTTTCTGAATTTTCAGTAGAGCCGCCGCATCTATAATGATAATATGGTTTTATAGGTTTATCATCAAAGGTTATTATTAGGTTTTCAGTTTCTCTTACCGCCTTAATTATATTTTCTCCTATCTCTATTTTTGGCAAACCTAGCTCAAGACAGTGACCTGGTTCTGTACAGATGATATGCCCTTTATGCTTTTCGCATCCAATACCGCCATATGTGCTTAACTTTCTAGCCAGTTGTGTTCTTGCAATTATTGCAAAGCATTTGATAGTCTCTAGTTTGAAAGTTTCCTTTATATTAATAGAAGCTACTAAGCTTATCAATTGTTCCATCGGCATAGAGATGGTCTTAGAACTATCCCAATCATATATATTACACTGCATCTGCATCTCCTCCCTGCTTTAATCTATAGCGGGGTTTAGGTGCACCACCTCTATGCTTACCTCTGGTTTCAATTCCCCCTATTCCCTTTATACCAGATATGGTTACTTTTGAAATTTCCTCCGAGGATACTATTTTGTTTATAGGTGCTAACGCTACCTTGATACATGCTTTTACCGGATCTAAAGCATGTATCAGTATTCTGTCTGGAGAACTAGCAAAATTTGCTCCAGCTTCTAAAAATGCTTCATAGTGAGATTGACAAGCACCTGCAATTATTACCAGCTCATCCAATGAAGGCTGTATTTTTCTTGCTTCCTTTACTGATTGCATAAAGCCCATAGAGTTTCTGTAGTTATTAATATCTGCTAAATCCTTGCTATCTTTCAATAATCCATCATGACCTGTAACTACCAGAATATCAGGCCTTATTTCATTTATCAGTCTTTTTATATGCTTATGCTGCTCAGTCTCTTTATACATATATCCAAAGGCTTTAATGCCATTTTTTTCATATTCCTTCAAGCAAAGCTTGAGATAATCTTCGTCACCATCTAAATGCAAAACCTTTCCAGGTTGACTAAATATATTGCTATCTTGTCTACTTAGCCTTCCCCCTTTTTTCGTTATCTTTCTTTTATCTGATCTTTTTTCCTTTCTTGCAAAGGCCTCTCTGTCTTTATTCACTTCTTCTTG
>ERZ773359.5362-NODE-5362-length-12346-cov-12.449190_pt1 | contig 12346 bp, 9 predicted proteins | sample MGYA00374955_ERZ773359 | MGnify/ENA primary metagenome ERZ773359 (study PRJEB29098, sample SAMN04486028) | biogas fermenter metagenome | study: EMG produced TPA metagenomics assembly of the Biogas fermentation microbial communities from Germany - Plant 4 DNA1...
TTCGGGTAACCATATAATACATTAGAATCAATATTATGTCTATTTGAATAAAGGCACCAAACCAACAAGTTCGGTGCCTTCTATTTATATCATGAATTAGCTATAAGATATCAATATGGAATGAAAGGCAGAATAAGGCGTGACGGATATTCGGCATTATGGAAAATGCACTGGTGCGCCACCTTGTATTCGCTTTCATAACCTACACGCCCTCCGGTATTCAGATTTCTATCGGCATCGGGGAACAGGCTGCTGGTAATATCCAGACGGATGGCGTGTCCTTTTTTCAACTTCATTGCAATATTTCCGACCTCTATGGTATAGCGATAGACTTTCCCGGGTGTTAAAAATTCCGGCTCAATACCGTTACGATACCGGGCACGGACAAGCTTCATACACATACTGTATGATTTTCCGTCGGGATGAACATCACATACCTTGCATACGAAATCGGTATCCACCGCGCTGGAGGATGCATATAATTCGACCGTGATGGGGCCGGTAATCTCAACATCTTCAGTGAAAGGCTCTGTTGTATAAACAAGAACATCCTCTCTTCTCTCATTCGGGCGCTGATCCTGTATAAGGAAATGGTGTGGATCCCCGGTGCTGCTATAACAGGGATTTGACGGATCATATAAATACTGGTCACAGTATTCCTGTTCTGGTTTTTCGGTGGACAACCATCCATTACCGTCCAGCGTGTTTGCATGCCCATGGCTGTGCAGGTAATAGGACACATATTCGGTCCGCTTCAGAGGCCATTCATATTCGTCCCGCCATACATTGTCTCCGAGAATAAACAGTTTTATCGGCGCGCCGGAAACAAATTCATTGTCCTTACCCTTAAGCCAGTAGTCGAACCATGCAATCAATTTCCCTGTGATGTCCGCTCCTCTTCCTGAGCCCTGTTCACCAAAATCAACACCTTCTATGTTTCCGGACAGTTCATGGCCGTGGCTCCAGGGCCCTACAATCAGTTTGCTGTTGTCACGGCATACCTGTGAACCTCCCCGGGTTCGGAACCCGTTATAATTGTAAATTGTCTGATCCTTCAAAAAATCATACCATCCCGTCAGGTTCAGGCACGGAACCTCAACCTTCTCAAAAGCTTCCCAGCGTCCAATTTTCTTCAGGTACTCCACGTTCTCAATGTTTTCAAGGAGCTTTCTCTGGAAATCCAACCCGGGAACACCCAGAATATTTGCAGCAGGCATATCCTTTATTGGCAGCCATCGAAGCTGGCGATCCATGTCTTTCAGGCATTCACGCATTTTATCTATAGTTTCCTTGCTTAGCAGGTCCGGAAAATATTGCATGCGCTTAAAGGCCTGATCATATATCCAACCGAAAAGCACATTTGAAAAAACGCCAAAACTATATATCGCGGGAAATTTTGTCCATGAAGTCTGGAAAGGACAGATTGCCTTCAAATGCGGCGGTCTTGCCTGGGCGGCTGCAAGTTGTGAGTAGCCGTGATAGGACTCGCCTACCATCCCCACATTCCCGTCACACCAGTCCTGTGCGGCAATCCACTCGACCGAATCATAACCATCTTCAGCCTGGCAACCTGCGGGATCTATCACGCCTTCGGAAAATCCTGCCCCACGGACATCCTGGATAACAACATTGTAGCCCTGTCCTGCTATCTCCAAAGCACGTATATATCCAATCAGAGGTACATCAGCGTCCTTCAGATATGGTGTTCTGTTCAGTATGGCCGGATATTTTTTGTTGTCATCAGGCCTGTATATATTGGCATATAAAATTGTACCATCGCGCATTGGCATAGGCACATTATACATTATTTTCACATTCATCCCTGTTCTTACCATGCTTAATGCTCCTTTCATCCTTTTATTTTTACACTCTATCTTTCTTCCCAAATGGCATAAGCCTCCCGGGGGTCAACATCAAATCCGCCGACCTTTTTTACTTCTGAAATCATCCGTACGCCGTCGGTGTCGAATCTGAATGTTATACTGCGGCTGCGGCAGCTTTCCATCCACCGTATCTCCAGTTTCAACGTATTCGAATCCATCCAGAAAGCATTCAGTAAAAGCTCGGTAGCAGGGATTTTACCCTCTACATGGTTGGTATACCTTCTTCCGTCCATACCAGCGTATACGTTATGCACACCGCTTTCGCTTTCCACGGTAAGCAGCAATAATCTTTGCTTGAACCGTAAGGTAAAAGCGTAAACCTCTTCCTGATAATCCTTATTAAATATCGCAAGATCTTCGGCAAAAAATGAAACATGTCCGTCCCGCACTCTGAAGCGGCGACCATTTATTTCCGGAATTATAGGGGAATCGGGTGAATATTCGGGAGCGGCAATTGCAAGGCTTTTGCATATTTTTTTAAGCTCGGCCTGTTTGCCAGGATCCTCAGGAAGTGCAGACTGATGTACCCTGGAAGCAAAACCGAACAAGACATCCCTCATTTTACGGGTGGCATCAGGGTTTGAAACTGTTTGGTTCAGAGATATTACCATATCCTGTTCAGGAAAACCAACAGCCAGCTGCCCCATTGCACCATCGGCATAAAACATGCCGTTCATGACCCACATCATGCCGCCGTAACCTAAATTCTGCGTTCCGTCCGGAGAATTGATTTTGTCGTTTTGCATTTTTACTGCAAACCGCGCCCAATTCGGTGAAATGATTTGCTCTCCTTCCCATATACCCCCCTGCAGAAAAAGTTGCATCAATCTGGCATTATCTTCTGTTGTGGTTACGATTCCGCCGCTCCCGTTTTCAGTTCCGTCCCCATGCCTATACCAGCGTATGTTGTTATCATCAATGCCGATTTTATCAAAAAGGCGGGTCTTCAGGTATTCCCTGAGTCCTATTCCGGTTTTTTTGGCTATACAGGCGCCAACCATAGAACAAGCTATACTGTTATAATAAAAAGCCGTACCCGGTTCATGAACGATTTTCATTTGAAAAAACTTCCTCTTCCAGTCGGGATCGGTCACAGCGGGCATGGATTCCATTCCTGTAGACATGGTCAATATATGACGCATTTTCAGCTGCTCCCAATATGGACCGGTAGTTTCGCACGCATACTCGGGAAAGATATCGATGAGCCGGTCTTCAAGGCTAAGTATTCCCTCCTGTTCTGCAATTCCGTATGCAGCCCCGGTCACTGTTTTTGTAAGCGATTGTGAGCCATGGATGAGCCCGGGAGCATAAGGCACCCACCATCCTTTTGCGGCAACCTTTCCATGCCTTAGAATCATAAAACCGTGCATTTCGGTCCCGCTCGATTCAAGATCGTGAATAAAATCAATAATGTCACTGCTGGATATACCCAGCGATTCTGGAGAAGCTTCAGGTAATTCTTTTCTGGTCATAAGTCCTCCTATCAGCATATTGCCGGCCTATGAAAGACCGGCAACATGATACGCTGTGAATTACTTTATTTTTTTGAATCTATATATGCTTGCAGTTGCTGTTTATAATCTGCTATGACTTTGTCAATACCTGCATCTTTACATCTGCTGATGAATTCTTCCAGCTTTGCTTCGGTATTATCCTGGAAAATTCCGAAGCAGAAAGAGAATCTGTACTCATTGAACAGGGAGCTTAATACCGCAATCTCGGCCTGGTATTTGCTGTTATCATATGTAAATCCGATTACAGGGAAGTTGTCACGGGAAACTTCTGCTGATACATAACGATCCTGTATTGCCTGGAGATCATCATCAATCTTAAGCTCGGGATCATCCTGGTTTATCAGCAGGAAGCTAAACCATGAGTTCCATGGGTATGCGGAAGCCCTCGGACCAAGTAAACGTTTGTTGTTTTCCTTATCCAGGATATAATGTTCTCCTTCAATTCCACCAACCAGGAGACGATTGATCTCAGGTTCGAATTTCATGCAGTCCAGCGCAGTGGCAGCGCGTTCTGTTTTCTTCGAATTTACCGGGAAACTGGCTGCATAACCGAGATAACCTCCCCTCATTGTTACGCTTCCATCATCAAAGGTACAATCCAGGTACACAACCTCCTTGCCTTTTGCTTTCATCTCTGCGCGAACTGCATTGGCATCTTCGGGAGTTGAGAAGTTAATTGCACTTTTACCTTCGATAAAGTTCTGGTTGATCATTGTTGATGCAGACATTACATTTGCCGGGAAAACACCTGCTTTATTGAATTCTGCCATCTCCAGGCAGAACTGTCTGTATATGTCTGTCATCGCAAACCATTGAAGGTTATTAATATCAAATGTACCATTCAGTTTTTCTTTCTCATATGGATACAGCATCCAGGTTACATTACCTGCATCCATACCGAACGTGTGATATCCGATATACTGGCTGTCCATCGGATAGGAATTCTGCGGATTTATAGCATACATTCCGTTACTGTTTTTATCGGCAGCGATGGTCAGAAGGAATCTTTTCAAATCGGCGTAACTCTTGATGTCTTCAGCCTTGAAATTGTACTTGTCGAGTATATCCTGCGTTGTTATAACACCGCCGGCGGTCAAGGATGCGTAATTCTGCGGTATCCCATAAATCATGCCGTCAAAGGTTACTTCGTCCCATGAAGCTTTTGCCTGTTTTTCATAAGTCAAAGGCATATACTTTTTCACAAAATCCATGTCAAATCCTTTGAATGCCCCTGATTGAACATATTCAGCAAAGTTACACCACGGAGCCGCGTAAATAATATCTACATCGGCATCTGCTGCAAGAAACAGGGTGTATTTGGCCTGGAAATCCGACCATGGAACGTGAACAAAACTAACAGTGGTGTTGATTTTGTCTTCAATTTTTTTAATGGCCATCTGGGTTATTCTTTCCCAATCGGTGCCCAATGTACCTACTACATAACAGTTTATGGTTTCTCGTTTCGACAGATCAAGCCCTGCCCATGGATTGTTCGGGTCAGCCGCTGTACCGGAGCCCCCTGAAAATGCTTGCGGCGAAGGCTCAGTAGCGGTTGAAGGCCCCGAAGTTTGTCCGGTTGAACAGGCTGCCAGTGTCATTGAAAGAACGACAACCATTAAAAAAGCCAGAATTCGAGTCACATTTTGCTTCATTGTTACCCCTCCACTAAATATTGTTTGATTATCCTTTAACCGCACCTATTGTCAGACCTTTAATGAAATATTTCTGTATCATCGGATACAAGAAAATAATAGGTCCAACAACGACACAGGTCATTGCCATTTTAATGCCGGCCTGGGGCAATGTCACATTGTCCAGCACACTGCTTTCTCCCTTGGCAATCAACTGCTTTAACGCCTCAATGCTGCCGAGCATTTCCTGCAGAAAGTATTGCAGGTTTTGCTTGTTTTTGTCTGTAACAAATAACATGCAGTTGTACCAGTCATTCCAGTAAGTCAGTGCTGAAAATAATCCAAGTGTGGCTATCAGTGGCGTTGCGACAGGCAGAATGAGACGGAAAAAAATGAGTATATCATTGGCACCGTCAACTTTTGCCGATTCTATAATTTCATATGGTATTCCTTTCATATAGTTTTTAGCGATAATCATGTTCCATACCGGGAAAGCCATGGGAAGAATCATGCTGATAAACTTGTTTTTAAATCCCAGGTATTGTGTACATAGTATATACCACGGTACCAGGCCGCCGTTAAAAAGGGTTGTAAAAAAGTAAAATAACGAAAACCCGTTTCTCCACGGAAAATCCTTCCTTGCAAGAACATAGCCTGTCATAGTGGACAGCAGGACGGAGAGAGCGGTTCCTGTAACCGTTACAAAGATTGTGTTACGGTAAGCCAGAAAAATACGCTGGGGAGATTTGAATACCCACTGGTAGGAATTAAGGGAAAACTCCTTCGGAATAAGCCGGTATCCATTCCTTAAAAGAGCAGAATCAGAAGCAAAGGATGAAATAAATATCAAGTAAAATGGGATCAGGCACATCATTCCAAAAATGAAAGTTAACCCATAGCTTACAATATCGAATACTACATGATCGGGCGTCTTCTTAAGTTTTATGCGGGCATTCATACTTTTCACTCCTAATATAATGAATATTCGGGATTATATTTTTTCACAAGCCAATTTGTCGTCATTATTGTGATAAAGCACAGAACCGACTGATAAAATCCTGCTGCGCTTGCCATGCCTATATTACTGCTGGAGACCATTGCACGGTAAATAAACAAATCCAATATGTCGCCCACTTCCAGCAAAACACTGTTATTGCCAATCAGTTGGAAAAACATTCCGAAATCTCCCCTGAAAATGTTGCCTACAGCAAGCAGGAACATAATAAACATTGTAGGAACCAGATTTGGAATGGTAATACGGAAAATTCTCTGCCATATGTTGGATCCGTCAATTTCTGCCGCCTCATACATTTCCTGGTTAATTCCTGCAATTGCTGCCATATAAACAATTGAACCATATCCTGTTGTTTTCCATACCCGGAAAAGCACCAACAGGAAAGGCCATGGAGCAGAGTTAACATATATATTGATTTTTTTCATCCCAAGACTTACAAGCAATTGATTGATAATGCCGTATTCATAACCAAAAACAGCTTCTTCAACGGCTACAACCACTACCCAGGAAATAAAATAAGGAAGGAACATAAAAGACTGGAAAGCTTTTTTAAACCACCGGCAGGTTATTTCATTGATAAAAATCGCGAATCCCACTTCCATAATCATTCCTACAACTATAAAAGCAAAATTGTACAACAAGGTGTTTCGCGTTAAAGGCCAAAGCTTATCGGATATGATAAGAAACTTGAAGTTGGAAAGGCCGCACCATGGACTGCCGAAAAACCCCTTCGCGAAATTGTAGTTTTTAAATGCCAACAAGACACCGCCCATTGGAATATAAGAAAAAATAATCACATATAGTACAGAGGGCAGAAGCATAAGCAGAAGCAGCTTGTTGGCGGATACTTCCTTCATAAAACCTTGCTTATGTACGCTATTAGCGGTTTTTAAAGGCTTGTCCTGTTTTCCCATGGTATTCTTCCCTATAATTCATATTTTGATTATTCATTAAGAATATAGGCCGATCGGAATCCTGCCAGTTCATAATTCATAGTGCGGGGATATGTCAACCCGACAAAGAAGACACCCGCATGATTGAGCGCACGATGGGCTCCGCCGCACAGAGGAAGGCATTCCCCTTTTACTTTTATCCAACGCCATCCATCATATTTTCCCTGTGGAATTTCTGGACATAAAATCAATGAATAAATAATTTCGGGAATTTCTAAACCCTTTTCAATTTGAATATCCCCAAAGCTGCAGTTACAAGATTCATTGGTATCATTTTCAATCCGGGTGGTAATAACGATTTTTCCGTTCCTGAAATCATACTTCAAAGAATCCCGCGAACCGGGTTTGGCGAGACTTCCATCCGGAAGGATAGCCCGCCAGTCACTGGAATTTTCGGACATATCACATTCCGGAATGGCACAGTTACCGCCGGGGATAATCTGTATTTCCCCGTCCACAAGCCTGAGACCTGCATTCCACTCATTTACATTACCCGTTAAATCATAAATGCCATTCCAGTTTTTATTGTGTGTCCAGGTCACAGGACCAGAACCGGTAGCTACCCGGCCTCCGGTAGTAGGTATGCCTTTTTCATTCCTATAGAAATAATTGCAACCTTCGTCGCTGTTTCCACGTGGCAAAAAACCGTTTTTCCATGTCCAGAGAACCAACGCGGAACGAAGTGCGAATGAAAAAAGATGCCATCCGTTCCCTTTCGTTCTGCAAGCATTGCTGGCCATATCAAATGTCACACCGTATGCCGGATCTTTAAGTGGAAGAGAATACCCCCGCCCCCCAATAAGTATATTCTGGAATTTTGAAACATATAGTGCTTTCTGTGGTTGCTCCCGAATCATAAATGCAGGATGCACCGTATCAGAACCATTCTGTAAAAGTTCGCGATTCGTCAGCAATGGAAAACGAACCATAACCGAAGGGATTCCCCAGTCATCAACGAGTACGGTGTTTGTCCCTCCGGAGATAATTTCCACAGAAAGCTTGAACTCCCGTAAATCACTCTCGCTCCAAGGATGTATGGTATTATACCCTGTCATATTTTCGAGTGTGCGAACTGCCATAACTTCAATTGCTTCCTGCTTCTCGCCGCTTGCTTCTTCAACACCGTATGTAACTCTTATATGTTGTTCTGCCTTTAGTAATTGCTCTTTTTTCGCTGATTTATCTCCACCTGTAAAACTGGACAAAATGTTTCCTCTTTTCTTTTTAATTGTTATTCATTTTGCAACTTTTTTAATTCGAATCTAAGTGATAAAATTTAACTAAATTATTTAGCTAATAAATTGCTCTATTAATAATTCTTATTATAGCATGCGTTATTTTTAATGTGGAACAAAATGATAAGTAAAATACACAGAAGAAACATTTTGTTAACTTTTTTAAACAGATGCTAAAAGGATAATCCTAAGACACAATTTTTACAGTTAAATGAGTTGCAAATTTTATCTGATCAAAGGAAATGATTTTAACGATATATTAACACCTATAAAAAAAGGCTCCTTCATTTTAGTGAAGGAGCCTGCCCCATGTATTGGATTAATTGCCGTAGAGTTCGGTGAAATATTTGGTACGTTCTTCAATTATTGTTTTAATTTCTACTTTTTCGAGTTCAGCCATGTATTTGTCATATGTCGCGTCAAATTCTGCTTCAGGGCAGGTGATACACTGGACTGTATATTCATCCCTTACAAGTCCTATATCTGTTATCAAATCGGGTGTGGAGGGGGATGTATAAGTTGTGTCGTTTACTATTATACCTGTTAAAGCATTTCTATAGTTGTCAATAACGTGCTGCTCGTAACCCGGAGCTTCCTTTGCGGTACATGCGTTAAAATCGTCAACGGTTGCAAAATAACCCTGGTTTCCTGTAAGGAAGAGGTCGGTACGGATCCAGTCCTTATCCTTGCTGTTGTATTCAGCATTAATTACAACAGGTACACCGTTCTGGTCATAATTGAAGTGTTCACCTTCAAAACCATGATAAATTGCGAATCCGCCATCCTTTGTACACAGCCAGTCAAGGTAGGTCATACATGCTTCAACTTTTTCTGCGCTTGCGGTCTTCGGGCAGAAATTAATAAGTCCACCCAATGCATAACCTGCGCTGTATTGCTTGCCGTCATTAACATTCTTCAGAGGCTGGATGGAAATAATATCGGCGCCAGGTACATTTTCCTGCAAGGTTTTCAGCAATGAACCCCTGAGTACGTCAACACTTCCGTTTACGGCGTATTCAAAAAACGCAACCGTACCTGTGGCGATATAGGTTTTGAAATTATCTTCAGACATTGTATAGTATTCCTTATTCATTAACCCTGCATTGTACAGTTTATTCATGAAACGGTAATATTCACGCATACCGGGATCATAATAATCTGCGAAAGCATCATCGCCGTTGGCAATAGCTGCTTTTGTCTTATTGGAAGCCACCTGAGAAAACGCCATCTTCATATTCCACGCATTCCATGTAATTGCACCAATGGCATCCTTCCTGCCGTCGGGATTATTGTAAACCATTTTATATATTACATCATATAGTTCGTCGGGGGTTTGAGGGATTGACAGCCCCAGCTTGTCCATCCAGTCTTTGCGGATGAACAAATTAGATTTTGCCGTTGTTGCTCTTCTTGCAACTATACCATATAACTGTTTATTTGCATTCCTTCCGATATCAAGAACATCCTTGCCAAGGTATTTCTTCATGTTCAGTGCCTGATCGGGACCATCTATGAATTCTGTCAAATCCCATGTACCACCCTGGTTGAAATAAGATTCGGCATGAGCATATGTATATGTCAGGGTTATATCGGGGGCGGTTCCCGAAGCCATCATGGCCTGCATTTTTGTAACCTCATCCCATCTTGGAACGGGTATGAATTCAACAGTAATGCCCACTTTGTTCATCTGCTCATTGACATATTTAACCCATTTGTTATCGGTTATTGTGGAGCCTTCGGGCGCATTGCTGCGGTCAAACAATTCAACGGTAATTTTTACGTTATTGAACTTTTTGGAGCCATAGGTGGTTTGATACTTGCTGGAAGCCGTACTTTGCTGGGTTCCGCCGTCGATTGATTTTGTATCAGAGCTTCCCTGCTGTACATTTGTGTCCTTGGTCTGCACCTTGGCATCACCGCATCCGCTTATTCCAAGAACAATCAGGAATAAAGCCAATATGCAGATAAAAAGTCTTTTTTTCATAAAAAACCATCCTCCTTACATAGTAGTTTAAAATAGCAAAGGCTTTTGTTTTGTCAATCAGCCTTTTATAGAGCCTATCATTACACCTTTAACAAAATATTTCTGAAGCCATGGATATACCACGATAATAGGTATTGTTGACACAGCTACGGTAGCCATTTTTAAAGACTGGGACATAACCTCGGTGCCAATGCCCTCCAGATTTGGTCTTCCCGAAGTATTCAGTTCTTCGCCAAACAGCAGGCTTCTTAGACGCAACTGCAGCGTATATTTATCAGGATCCTGAATATAAAGCAAAGCGTCAAAATATGAGTTCCAGTATCCAACCGCATAGAACAAAGAAATGGTTGCAATAATGGGAAGTGAAAGCGGCAGTACCACTTTGAACAATACCTGAAATTCGGAAGCACCGTCAATTTTAGCCGCTTCCTCAAGGCTTTTCGGAAGTTCGCGGAAAAATGTACGCATTACAATAAAGTTGAATACATTGACAGCCTGTGGAATAAATAATGCGCCCAGTGTATCAAACAACCCCAGTCCCTTAACCACCAAAAAAGTGGGTATAATGCCGCCGCTGAAATACATTGTGAACAGGATTAAACCTGTAAAAAAGCTTCTGCCTGGAAGGTAATTTCTCGATAACGCATATGCTGCGAAAATTGTCAGTACCAAACTGGTGGCTGTACCCATCAGCGTTACAAGAACCGTTGTTCTCATCGCAACCCATATTTGTGTTCTTCCTAAGATTTGTTTATAGGCCGACAGGTTAAAATCTATGGGATAAAAAGTAACTCTCCCTGAAAGTACCGCATTATATCCGCTCAATGAATAAGCAAGCACATTTAAAAACGGGTACAGGCATATAAATATTAAAATTGTAAGGGTAAAATACAGTATAACAGAGCCAACGGTAATATTTCTTCTGCCAATGTGTTTCACATTCATTTTCCTGCCCTCCACTCAGCCTTAAATAATGCCTTCTTCGCCAATCATCTTGGTAAACTTGTCGGCAACCAGCAATATAATGATATTTACAACCGACTGGAACAAACCGATTGCTGTAGCTTCACTGAATTTGGCATTCTCAATGCCAAGCCGGTAAACATATGTACTTATAACCTGGGAAACCGACATGACTTTGTTGTTTCCCAGAAGCAAAGGCGCGTCCAGCCCGATAGTCATCATTCTCGATAACTGAAGTATCAGCATTACAACCACAACAGACTTAATTGACGGGAGTGTAATATAAATAAGCCTTTGAAATTTAGTGGCACCATCCAGATAGGCAGCTTCATACAGCGTTTCATCCACACCAGATAAGGCTGCGAGGTATATTATGGTCCCCCACCCTACTTCTTTCCACACATTGCATACCACATAAGTAAAGATCCACCACCCGTTGTCACTCAGAAAAGGAATGGGCTCAACCCCAAAGGATTTTAAAATCCAGTTTATTGTTCCCCCCTGCTGTGAAAACAGGTTTGTTGCAATACCTGCCACAACCACCCATGATACAAAGTGCGGCAAATATAAAATGGATTGCGCCAGTTTTTTAAAGGCGGCACGGGAAACTTCATTAAGCATTAATGAAAGAATGATTGTCAGCGGAAAATACGCTATCAGAGTTGCAAAATTCAGAACCAATGTATTTTTTATTGATCTCCAGAAGTTTTCACTCGCAAAGATTTTTTTAAATACGTCAAACCCGCACCACGGACTGCCAAATACACCTTTGAATATGTTGTAATTCTTGAAAGCAATTGTGACACCATACATAGGCAAATACCTAAAAATTATGTAGTACGCGATTACCGGAAGAAGCAGCAAGTAAAGCATTCTGCAATTCCATATATTTCTTAGTGTCTGTGCAAATTTTTTTCTGGATTTTTCCGCCTTTACCATTGGTACCCTCCCTATGAAACTGTTAACAAAGTCCGATTTCTCCATGAATTAAACCCGAAGGACATATTGTTTATTCTCCATAACTTTTACTATCTTCAGTATAGTATTTTTGTGCTAATATACCTATGTTTTAGTTTGACTATTTCTTTGCGTAAAGCGACTTATTGATTAAATTTTTTAGATTAAGTCTATATAATGGTGTAAAAAGGAGTTGAGCCAAAGCTCATAC
>ERZ773359.5364-NODE-5364-length-12341-cov-16.323295_pt1 | contig 12341 bp, 8 predicted proteins | sample MGYA00374955_ERZ773359 | MGnify/ENA primary metagenome ERZ773359 (study PRJEB29098, sample SAMN04486028) | biogas fermenter metagenome | study: EMG produced TPA metagenomics assembly of the Biogas fermentation microbial communities from Germany - Plant 4 DNA1...
AGATCGAACAGTATCATAGAACCCAAAAAGAGTAGTTTGTTTGATGCTATCAAGAAATATAACAGGAATGGTAGGTGCAGTAAAGGCATTTATGGACAAATATGGTATGGATATGAAATAGTAAGGTTTTTGTAAAACCAACTTAATAATTGTGTCATAATTTTGTAACAAACCGCGACTCCTTAGCTTAGCCGGTTTGACCGAAGACTAGCTCCCCCATATAATGTATTATGACAACTTTACATAATACATAATAAAGGGGGATTTTTGTGGGGCAAAAGAGAAAGGTAACTACTATGTTAGCTATGGTAGTTGCAATTATTTTGATGGTAGGTTTTGTGGCAACACCCACTATTGAAGTTCAAGCTGCATCCTATCCATTACTAAAGGTTGGGAGTAGTGGGCAGGCAGTTTCCAGATTACAGCAGGCTTTAAAAAACAAAGGCTATTTTACTTATCCTAATATTACAGGTTATTATGGAACTATAACTAGGGATGCAGTCATTCGATTTCAAAGGGATCATGGCCTTGCTGTGGATGGCATAGCAGGGCAACAGACCCAGAAAGCGCTATATGAAGGAAGTTCTAGCGGCTATACTGGTCTATTGTACTTTGGAATGCGTAGTGAAAGGGTAAGAGATCTCCAAAATGCTCTAAAAGCAAGGGGATATTTCAAGGGTACAGCTACCGGATACTATGGACTTATAACGGAAAATGCAGTTATTGCTTTTCAGATAGATCATGGACTTAGAATCGACGGAATAGCAGGACCAGAGACTCAAAAGGCCTTATTCAATAATAGTGCTACTACTAAATCAACTACTAGTAGAAGTACTCTTACAGCTAAGCAAAGGGATGATATCTTCTGGCTGGGAAGAATAATACACGCAGAAGCTGCAGGAGAACCCTATATTGGAAAAGTAGCTGTAGGTAATGTTGTAATGAATAGGGTTAATTCCAATCAGTTTCCAAACACCATCTATGGCGTAATTTTTGAATATTTTCAAGGAATACCTCAATTTAGTCCTGTACAAGATGGAACCATATACAATAATCCAAGTTCAGAATCCTTAAAAGCAGCAGAAGAGGCTTACTTTGGAAGCAAACCAGTTGGAGATGCACTATACTTTTTCAATCCTAAAAAGGCTGCTGGAACCTGGATTGTTAAGAATAGACAATACATCACTACTATAGGAAATCATGCTTTCTATAGATAAAGAGAATCCTCTCACACTATGAAGGTGAGAGGATTTTCTTTATTGATTCAAATAAGAAAACGTGGATTCCTATAATATCAATAATATCCCGCTCCATGTCCCTGTATAGATTTTCTACAATCTTAACCTTTTCTTTGTTTGGTTCAATGGAGGCATATTGATACTCTACCAGTATTTGAGTGACCTTTGTCATATTGGTATTTTGATTTATTAACCATGCATCTACTCTTTTGGCATAAGCATAAGGTGTTTCCCCAGGCAGTGGGGGAAAATTATATAGTCGTAGCAGCCAAAGAATTTGATTATAATAAAACATGAGTTTTTCAATATCTGTATATTTTTTTGGTACAATTCTAGTTGAATAATACCAAAGCAAGACCACAAGGCCAAGAATAATTAGTATAAACCCTATTAGGCAAATTATTAGGATGATGGTTGACAGTATTTTATTCTTGCTATTTTCATTAGTGAGATTATGGTTAGGCAAATCTAAGTTATTATTCTGATGAATATCTTCGTGGAGTTCAGGATAATTTCCTAGATATTCACTTATATAATCCTCATAGGTTGGATCAGTATTAAAGCCCTGATCTAGGGAGGACTGCTGAGGCCCGGGAGTTGGGTCAAAGGGTAACCAGCCTATGTTTGAAAAATAAACCTCTACCCATGCATGGGCATCGCTGTTTCTAACGTTATATACATTATTTCTATAATCAAGAGAATCTCTGGACATAGAGAATCCTTCTACATATCTGGTAGGAATGCCTACTGATCGCAGCATTACCGCCATGGCAGAAGCGAAATAGGTACAATATCCTTCTTCAAGATCAAAAAGGAAATAATCTACGAAATCTCTGTTGGGAGGAGTATAGGGAGCATCTAAAGTATAGGAGAAGTTTTCTTTAAGATAATTCTGGATTTCCATAACCATCTCATAGGGAGAGTTTGCATCTTTAACAATGGATAATGCTAGATTTATAACTCGGTCAGGCAGAGTATCAGGTAGTTGTGTATAATTTTGTAATATAAATTCCTCCTTGGATAAAAGGTCATTGTCATGAGAATCTTTTGGATACTGTTTATTATATTGCTCTATTAAATCTGCAAATTCAGGAGTCTCAGTTATAGGGACTACTCCTTCTATAATATATATATCATCAACTTTTATATTCTTTGATGTAAAGGTTTCGCTTGAAGTATTGAAATATGGTATAAAGGAATTTCTCTTTTCCGGTTTTATGTTTTCTGTAAATTGTACATTAAATAGTACACTGGTTTCTATACCAACATGTTTAATTGTAATTTCATAAGGTGATAACAGGCCTTCTTGTATATGCAAGCTCAGCTTATCTGTTTCCTGCCAAAGAGCTTCATCCATATCAAAGGCTCTATATCTATTTTCTGACCACTTATTGCTGGAAAACTTATATCTATAGTCTTTAACAGTATCCTTCCAGGAGGTTCCTGTATAATGATTTAGTATATTTCCTCGAAGATAGGTAGGAAAGGGGGCCTTTACCTCTAGAACAATATCTCTGTTAAGTTTTACAGGTCCACCAAGTTCACCTTCTGGTCCAGAAAAACCAGTAGAAGATAGGTGAAAAGCCTGTCTTGGCTGGGTAAAAGAAGAATCCCCAATTCTATTTTCTCGAATGTTTTCAACCACGTCCTCTATAGCTTTCCATTTTAACTTGGTTGTATCTTTAGGTACAAAAATAAGAGCACTTATAATAGCAATAAAGGCAAAGGGTATTGTCCACATCAGCCAAAGGCCGTGACTGGGTAGATGAGTTGACTTTGAGAGCTTTATATAGTATTTGCTGGCCATAATCAAAATAATAGAAAAGGTAAAACCCCATATGTATGGAGTTATAGAAGTATGCCCAAGATACCATTCAACACCTAAAAGAGCCACTCCAATTATCAAGGGTAAAACCAGGGATCGAAAGCGAATAGTAAGCAAATAGAGTATTATGGACAAGAGTCCAATGACCAGAAAAAGAAAAGGTCTAACTAGGGCTTCATCAAAAGAAGCCAGTCCTAAAGGATAGTAAAGTGACCACTGTAAAAATTCAATTACTTTAGTAAACCAGTTATAAGTCAAAGGTATTTTAAAAAGCCAAATGGCCACAGGAACAGTAGCAAAGATTAGAAGAGCTAAAATAGGCCACAAGAAAAATATGGATAATATTAGATAAAACAGCAAGGTTATGAACATGGTTTTATAGAAAGGTATTGGTATGAACAAGGAAACAAATAAGGAATGGGCCAAGCTACTTGTCAGTATCACGAAAATTATACCATTGGCTATCCATTCCAAGGGTGCAAGTCTTTTCATATTTATAAGACCTCCAGTATCTTGTCCAAGCGCTTATTAATATCAACAACTATAGAATTAATTCCTTTTTCCTCAAGCTCCTGCATAATTTGTTGGTCTTCTTTTTTTAGGCTATGAGGATTACGTATGTAAAATAATAGGATAGATATATTGCTGTCTTTTATTAGAAATAAGGTATTAAAAAGCTGGGGTGATAAATTTTTGACTATAAGAAATACCCCTGTTCCACTACTTAAGGTATGGTATTCCATTCTTAAAATATCGGTCATGGAAAAGGAGCTGGAAAAAGATAATTGAGCTAAAAAATCATATATTCTATCAAAATCTTGTAAGCTTCTTGCTCTTAATCCCTGACGAGTATTTGAGTATATTACTAATTCAATAGAGATCCAATTAGATAATAGATAATAAATAATGGCGGTAGTACATTCAATAATTTGGTCCTCAATTTGATAGCTAATTATATCTTTGCTCTTGCTATGGGATGTTTCAATAAATAATACAACTTCAGGTTGGGTATCCGTTTCATAGTTTTTTACTAGAAGCTCTTGAGCTTTAGAAGAAAGCTTCCAATGGATCTTCTTAAGTGGATCACCGAAGCGGTATTCCCTGATATCTGAGATATTGGAAAACTCTTGAGTGTCCATCATATTAGCATTAAGACTGCCTTCATGATCAATTTGTGGAATGGGCAAACTATCTAAATGCAAAATCCTAGGCCAAACGTCTAAATACAAGGGCCGGTAATAGGATTTAGCAGCAAGATTCAAGGTGAAGTTAAAGAAACCAAAAAGATCACTTATTTCTACTTTTGTAATTCCTAAAGGGAACCTCCCTCTTATGTCACAGTGAATTTCCTCCTTTATAATATGCTGTTGTAGGGGTAATATGCTGCAACTGGACTCTTTAAGAAAGCCTGTTATCTTTGATTCAGGTATTTGGTAGTATATCTTTATATAAGGGAATATAAAAAGCTTATCATTATGGATCTCCATTTGCAGCATAGCCTTGCTTCCTTTAGTGACTTTATTTGGGCTTATACTTTGAGTGTAAGTAAAATCTAGCATTACCCATAGTGCAGTTATTAGGGAGTAAAATAAAATAGATATACATACTCCAAATCCAATAAAAAATATACGCTCTCCTGTGTACAGCCCGCCTAGTAAAAATATAAAAGTGATTGAAAGAAACCATTTAAGAGATTTAGTCATAATGATAGTCCCCTATAGGAACATATACAGTATTTATAATGGATTTAAGAATCCTTTCAGGGGTCATCTCCTTTAAGCGGGCTTCAGGCTTTAATATAAGTCTATGGGATAGAACGGGTATTACCATCTTTTGAACATCGTCTGGGATGACATAATTTCGACCATCCAGCAAGGCATGGGCTTGAGATGCTTTCATAAGAAATAGAGAACCCCTAGGACTTGCCCCCAAGGTTAAGTCGGGATGTTCCCTAGTCATGTTAACCAAAGAGGTTATGTAGTCCCGAATTGCATCGGCAACTTTTACTTCCCTAGTTGCCTTTTGCATATTTAGTATATCATCTTTATTTGCCACAGGCAGTAGTGAGTCTAAGGGATTGTCATATTGAAATCTAGATAAAATGAGCATTTCTTGACGTTTTGAAGGATATCCAAGTGTAACTTTAAGAAAGAATCTATCCAGCTGGGCCTCAGGAAGTGGGAAAGTACCTATATAATCTACTGGATTTTGGGTGGCTAAAACAATAAAAGGTTCAGGGAGAGGATAAGTTTTGCCGTCTACTGTTACCTGACGTTCCTCCATGACCTCTAAGAGGCTGGATTGGGTTTTTGGGGAGGTTCTATTTATTTCATCAGCCAGTATTACCTGTCCCATTACCATGCCTGGGTGAAATTCCATCTCTCCGGTTTTAAAATTATACATTGAAAAACCAGTAATATCAGAGGGTAAAACATCAGGAGTGAACTGTATTCTGCGAAAGGTCAAATCAAGAGACTTGGCTAAAGCCGATACAAGTGTAGTTTTTCCAACACCGGGTACATCCTCAATTAAAACATGCCCTTGACATAGTAATGCTATGATTATCAATCTAATAGAGTCCTTTTTCCCTACTATAACTTTTTCAATATTTTCTTCTAGGGATGCTGCAAGGCGGTTAACATCAATCAAATTATTACACCTACTTTCTTAGTTATAATATACAATTCATAATACAAGAATATAGGCTTATCTATGTACTATAATAGAATAACAAAGCCTAAAAGTGTATTAGTTTAATTATTAAGTTAGGAATAACCATCCCTTATAGATAGTATATAAACTGAAACTGGCTAAATCAATACAGCTATTGTTCAATAATTTATTTAATCTTTTTTCAGAAAATTAGTGTATAATTAAGGTATTAATTAGAAATAAAAATGGAGGAAATAGAATGCGTTGGGAACATATGGTACCAAAAGATTTTGAGAAAATGGTTAAAGAAACGGGATTATGTATTGTGCCTACAGGCTCTCTAGAACGTCATGGTGATCATTTGCCATTTGGTTGTGATGCCATTATTGCTCATACCTTAGCTTGCAAGGCTGCAGAAATAGAACCAGCTGTGGTATTTCCACCTTACTTCATGATGCAGGTACATGAAGCATCTTGTTATTCTGGAACAGTTAATTATCCTCAAGCATTTGCTTTGGAGGCATTTGGACTATTATTAAAATCTATTGCAGCTAATGGTTTTAAGAAGATTTTAGTAATTAATAGCCATGGCGGCAATTCTCACATGCTAGAGTATTTTGCAATGAGTAGATTGGACGAACCCACTGATTATATTTTTTATCATATGGTGTATTCTGCCTGTTTGACAAAAGAAGAACGGAAAAAATTTGCTGCTATATGGGAAACTGAGCTTTTAGGACATGCTTGTGAAATGGAAACATCCCTTTTTATGGCTTGCTGTCCAGGGAAAACAAAATTGGAGTATGCACCTAAGGAGTCTGTAGAAGCATTAAACCGTTTTAAACATCTCAGGGAGAATGGTATAAACAATGCTCTTTGGTGGTATGCTGACTATCCTGATAATGTAATTGGAAATGCCAGTTATGCATCAGAAGAAAAAGGAAAGGCAGCCATGGATATTTTAGTAAAAGCCTTGGCTCGTGCCATAAAAGTAGTTAAGGACGATACGGAGGCTCCAAGACTGCAAAAGGAGTTTCTAGAAAAAGTACGGGCTAAAGGGAGTAAATAAATACTAATGCTATAGAAAGGGCTGGTTTAATGAAATTCACAAATGGCTACTGGCTAATGAGAGAGGGATTGGATGCTTATTTTCCTTCTCATGTTCATGACGTGGAGAAGGATAATAAATCATTTACAGTTTTTGCACCTCCAAAACCTATCCGACATCGAGGAGACACATTAAATTGCAAATTAATAAGCGTTAGGTTCTCATCTCCCATGGAGGATGTAATTAAGGTAAGAATCTATAATTACAAAGGAGTTAAGCCAAAAACACCTGAGTTTGAGATCTGTGAACAAGATGACGTAAAAGTTAAAATCCAAGATAATGAAGATTATATTTCGCTGACCTCTGGAAAACTTAGTGCAAGAGTTAATAAGAAGGGCGACTGGGGTATTGATTATATTGCTGATGGCAGAATTGTTACTAGAAGTGAGTGGAGGGGCGTAGGATACATAGAGACTCATGAAGGCGAAACCTATGTGCATGAACAGTTGTCCTTAAGTGTTAGAGAGAATGTATATGGTCTAGGTGAGAGGTTTACCCCATTTATAAAGAATGGGCAAAGTGTGGACATATGGAATGAGGACGGAGGAACCAGTAGTGAGATAGCTTACAAAAATGTTCCATTTTACATGACCAATAAGGGTTATGGTGTGTTTGTTAACCATCCAGAAAAAGTCTCCTTTGAAGTAGCTTCGGAGAAAGTCAGTCGAGTACAGTTTAGCGTTCCAGGTCAATACCTAGAGTATTTCATTATTTATGGCCCTCATCCTAAAGAAGTATTGGATAAGTACACTAAGCTAACAGGACGGCCCGGCCTTGCACCGCCATGGTCTTTTGGATTGTGGTTAAGTACTTCCTTTACTACTAACTATGACGAAGAGACAGTGAACAGCTTTATTGATGGCATGATAGAGAGGGATATTCCTCTAAGGGTATTCCATTTCGATTGTTTCTGGATGAAGGAGTTTCATTGGTGTAACTTTGAGTGGGATGAGCAAGTATTTCCTGATCCAGAAGGTATGTTAAAACGTCTAAAGGATAAAGGATTAAAGATATGTGTATGGATTAATCCCTATATTGCTCAGCGTTCTAAGCTATTTGATGAAGGTATGGAAAAGGGATATTTACTAAAAAGACCCAATGGTGATGTTTGGCAATGGGATATGTGGCAGGCAGGAATGGGTCTTGTAGATTTTACCAATCCTAAAGCTTATGAATGGTACAAGTCCCATCTAAGACGGCTTATAGATATGGGAGTGGATACCTTCAAAACGGATTTTGGTGAGAGAATACCTACCGATGTAGTTTATTATGATGGTTCTGACCCAGATAAAATGCATAACTACTATACTTACCTATATAATAAAGCTGTGTATGAGGTATTGGAAGAAAAGTTGGGTAAGGGTCAGGCCTGCCTATTTGCTCGCTCAGCTACTGCTGGTAATCAGAAATTCCCAGTACACTGGGGCGGCGATTGTACTGCCACCTATGAGTCCATGGCAGAATCCTTGAGAGGTGGTTTATCCTTATGTATGTCAGGATTTGGATTCTGGAGCCACGATATAGGTGGATTTGAACATACTGCAACGGCAGACCTTTATAAGAGGTGGTGTGCTTTTGGACTGTTATCATCCCACAGTAGATTACATGGCAGTTCTAGCTATAGGGTACCTTGGCTGTTTGATGAGGAGGCAGTAGATGTATTAAGGCATTTTACCAAACTTAAATGCTCTATAATGCCTTACTTGTATAATGCTGCATGCCAGGCAGCCCGTAAAGGTACTCCTATGATGAGAAGTATGCACATTGAATTCCCTGAGGATCCAATATGTGATTATCTAGATCTTCAATATATGTTAGGAGATTCCTTGTTAGTTGCTCCTATATTTAATGATAGAGGAGAGGCCAGCTATTATATACCTAAAGGCAAATGGACTCATTTCCTAGATAATAGAACCATGGAAGGAGGCAGATGGGTCGAAGAGAAGTATGATTATATGAGCCTTCCACTATGGGTAAAACCAAACTCCATAATCGCTGTTGGATCTATCAATCAAAAACCAGATTATGATTACTGCCAAGATGTAACTTTCCACCTATTTGAAATTGAAGAAGGAAACACTGTAAAAACTACTGTACCTAATTCAGATGGCACTGATAAAATGGCTGTAGTTGTTGAAAGGAAAGATAACATTATCACAATCCAGGTTGATAATGCACAGCAACCTTGGAATGTACTACTGAGAAATATTGCTTCGGTAGAGGAAGTAAAGGGTGGAAAAGTAAGCAAGGACGAGAGAGGGACCTATATCAGTGCTGATGAAGGAAGCAATATTATACAGGTAAGATTATAATTTTCGAGAGTTTATATTAGGCTTATAGCTCCTGAAAGGCTATAAGCCTTAATTTATTTCTTATCTGTACAATATTTCTAACAATATATATAATTGTAGTTGTAGAAAGATGAAAAATGGAGCAAAAATAAGTAGACCAATTATAAAACATTGGGGGGAAGATAAGATGCGAGATAAAATATTGAAGGTACTAGTTGATAATAGTAATAAATTTTTATCTGGGGAAGCTATTAGTTCATTCTTAGGCATCACTAGATCTGCCGTATGGAAACATATAAGATCCCTGCAGCGGGATGGCTTTGAAATAGAAAGTAGACCAGGATTAGGATATAGACTTATATCATTCCCTGAAGAGTTAGACCAGGTAACCCTCACTGAAATTATGGAAACTCAAATAATAGGTAAAAGGATAGAGGTGCACCAAGCAATTGATTCTACAAACAATAGAGCTAGAGAATTAGCCCTGGAGGGAGTAGAAGAAGGCACTCTTATAATTGCTGAAACTCAACTAGAGGGCAGGGGTAGACTGGGAAGGAATTGGATATCACCTAAAGGAAAAGGTATATGGATGTCCTTAATACTCAGGCCCAATCTTCCACCAGATCAAGCACCCCGTATAACTGCAATAGCGGCAGTGGCAATTAGGAAGGCATTAAATAGGGCAACTGGTCTAGACATTGGAATAAAGTGGCCAAATGATATTATAATAGATGGTAAAAAAGTGTGTGGAATACTTACGGAAATGCATGCGGATATAGATAGAATTCATTATGTAGTAGTAGGAATGGGCATTAATGTTAATATGACACAGAAGGATTTTCCTACTGACATCTCATCTACTGCTACTTCTCTTAGAATAGCTTTAAACAGGAGTTTAGACAGAAGGCAGTTAATAGCCCTAATAATGGAAGAAATAGAAGAAGTCTATCTTAAATATCTTGAAAATAGAGATTTTGAGCAGATTCTCCATCAGTGCAGACAGTATTCTGTTACTTTGAATAGATCTGTAAAGGTAATAGGAAGGGATAGCACATTTGAGGGAGTTGCCATAGATTTTGATGAGGATGGGGCTTTGCTAGTAAAAACTCATGACGGAAATATTATTAAAGTTATGTCAGGAGACGTTTCGGTGAGGGGTGAGCAAGGTTATGTATAAAGGAAGAATTACCGATGTTAAAGGAATAGAGGTGGGACATGCTCAAAACATAGAAGCAGGTACTGGCTGTACTGTTGTAATATGCCGACAGGGAGCAGTAGCAGGCGTGGATGTGAGGGGGAGTGCCCCTGGTACAAGGGAAACGGATTTAATGAGACCAGGTAATCTGGTAGATAGGGTACATGCCATTGTTCTTTCTGGAGGTAGTGCCTTTGGCTTAGCTGCAGCAGATGGTGTTATGAAGTATTTAGAAAATGAAGGAGTAGGTTTTGACGCTGGAGTGGCTTCGGTGCCCATAGTAGGGGGAGCAGTATTATTTGATCTGGCATACAAGGATTCAAAGATACGACCAGATGCAGCAATGGGATATGAGGCTTGTGTAAATGCAACTATCCAAATGATGGAGCAGGGAAGTGTAGGTGTAGGAACCGGGGCTACAGTTGGCAAAGTATTAGGAATGGAGTCAGCTATGAAAAGCGGAGTTGGAACAGCCAGCATTAGATTACCTGGAGGTATAGTTGTAGGAGCTATTGTTGCGGTGAATGCTTTTGGTGATGTGGTAGATTTTAATAATGGAAATATTATAGCTGGTGCTAGAAATCGGGAAACAGGAGATTTTATAGATACCTGCAAATACCTTATGTCTGCTAACCAACATGTTATCAGCTTTTCCGGCAATACTACCATAGGCGTAGTTGCAACCAATGCTAAATTAACCAAGGAACAGGCTAATAAGTTGGCTTCCGTATCCCATGATGGATTAGCTTTAGCTATTCGTCCGGTACATACTATGGTAGATGGAGATACAATGTTTGCTTTGTCTACTGGTGAAGTGGAAGGAGATATGGTAGCTATAGGCTGTGCAGCGGTGGAGGCAACTGCAAGGGCTATAATAAATGCTGTAAAATGTGCTAATTATAAATAAAATCTGCAAAAATGTTGACTTATCAATAGTTTTTATGAATAGCAAATAATATATTTGTTAATTAGTATAACAAATAGTAAATCAGAAACAGCAGGTATTGCTTCTAATTTGCTAAACTTCGAAGATGTAATGAAACCGTTTGGCTTTGATGGAATTTAAGGTAGAATTTAATTAATATTCACCAGATTTGTTGATTGACCAATAAGTAAAAGTAAAATAATATGGAGTGGAATCAAACAAATATGGTTTAGAGGGGGTTTTATTTTTTGTTTATTATTAGGCGAATACTGGGTTACATTGACAGGTATAGGGGAAAGGCAATTGCAGCCGTCACCCTTTTAATTTTGTTCATTTTGCTTAATATGATTTCTCCGCTTATTTCCAAAAGTATAATTGATGATGTTATTCGCGGGGGAAATCGTAAGCTATTACCTATTCTTATAATTGCTACCATTGTGATAGCAGCTATAAAGGGGCTAGCATTATATTTTAGAGGATACTTTTTTGAAGAAGTATCTCAAAATTGTATGTATGATCTCAGAAATGAAATGTTTACTCACCTGCAAGGTCAGTCCTTTACCTACTTCGATAACAACCGTATAGGTGAACTGATGTCAAGGATGACAGGTGACCTTGAAGGTATAAGAGCTTTTATTGCCGGTGGAATTACTATATTTATAGAAAATTTTATCTATTTTGTTGGTACAACCATTATACTTTTTTCTATGAATATCAAGCTAGCATTGGTGAGCTTGGCGGTTTTACCCTTTGTAGCATGGCTTGCTATGAGGTTTGATACTCGTATTCGTCCAGCATTTAGTGCTATTAGGGAGCAGCAAGCTGTTTTAAATACTACTACTCAAGAAAATATTGCTGGAGTTAGGGTAGTAAAAGCATTTGCAAGAGAAGATTTTGAAATTCAAAAGTTCGAAAAAGAAAATAGGCTAAATCTAGAGAAAAACGTAAATTCTTCCAGGATATGGGCTAAATATTTTCCTCTAATGGACTTTATTTCAGGGCTATGCGCAGTTTCTGTACTGTGGTTTGGAGGTCGAATGGTAGCCAGGGGAGAAATTTCATTAGGTACCCTAGTTGCTTTTAATAACTACTTATGGATGCTCATTA
>ERZ773359.5365-NODE-5365-length-12339-cov-5.075871_pt1 | contig 12339 bp, 13 predicted proteins | sample MGYA00374955_ERZ773359 | MGnify/ENA primary metagenome ERZ773359 (study PRJEB29098, sample SAMN04486028) | biogas fermenter metagenome | study: EMG produced TPA metagenomics assembly of the Biogas fermentation microbial communities from Germany - Plant 4 DNA1...
TGATAACCTATCCAGGATTATAAAGGTATCGGTGCATGAGGATACCAGCGGCCGGCTTAGGGTAGACATTGCCGGACAAACGCTGGTCAACCATATAAATATTTATGAGCTGGATACCATACCCAGGAGCAGCAGTGTAAGTGCTGTGCGTTATCCCAAGAATAACCATGTGGATGTGGATGATCTGGTGGAAGTGGTATGGAAGAATACCGGTGAAAAGGTGAACATAACCGGTGGCATATTGAAAGGCTTTATCGATATGCGTGATGGTATTGGGGGAAGGGAACAGCCCTTACCCGGGGTTCCTGAGGAGCTGTCGGGTACCGCTCCGGCTTCGGGACAGTTTCAGCCTGCGCCTAATCTAAACACAGAATTCGGAATACCCTATTACATGCGCATGTGGAACCTGTTTGCCCATTCACTCATGATCACTTTCAATGAAATCCACAGTCAGGGTTATACATTGAACGGCGAGACCGGTATAAACTTTTTCTCCGACGGCAGAGCCGGTTTTGATCCGTCCGCTCCCCAGCAGCCCATAGCAAAGTTTATTACCATATCAGATGAGATAAGAAATGACTGGAACAATATTGCTGCAATATATCTCGATGATGAGGATATAGCCAATGGCATTGATCCTACCGATGCAAAGGGCAACAACAAAAACATATTAAGGCTTCTTGATTTGAGGCACAGGACCTACGTGCCCGAATGCGACAATATGGATAATTTCACCAAGGCTCTTGTATCCACACTGGGTGTAGCCAGTCGTCAGGCTGTCCATGAGGCTGATAACCAGGAGATGCTGGTAGCTGAAATGGATAGACGGCGGGAATCGGTATCGGGTGTGTCCCTTGATGAAGAAATGGCCAATATGGTGCGCTTTCAGCATGCCTATAACGCATCGGCAAGGATTTTGACGACCATAGATGAGATGCTGGACACCCTCATTAATAGGGTGGGAATAACGGGCAGATAGCTTCTGCCTGTCTTTGAGAAGCTAACACTGTTTGTGTAAAGGTGGTTTGGAATATGCGGATAACAAACGGAATGCTTATTACCAATATGATGCGGAATTACAATAAAAACTTGAGAAATCTGGTGAAACTGCAGGAACAGTTATCATCCGGAAAGAGAATTCTCAGACCATCCGATGATCCTGTGGCTACAGCCAAGTCATTGAAGATAAGATCGGATCTTGCATACAATCAGCAATACGTAAGCAATGCCGATAACGCCATCTCGTGGCTGGAGTCTACCGAAATGGCTCTGAAGGATCTTGGAGATGTGCTTCAAAGGGCCAGAGAATTGGCTGTTAAGGCCAACAATGGAAACCTCACTCCTGAAGACAGAATTGTCATAGCCGATGAGATACAACAGCTGAAGAAACATGTGATACAGGTGGGTAATACTACCTATGCCGGCAGATACATATTTGCCGGGTATAAGACCGATCAGCCGGCTTTTACAGAGCAGGGAAACCAGTTGATTTATCAGGGCGATGATGGGAAAATTGCTTTTGAGATAGGAGTTGGCAACCGCATAGATGTAAATGTTGTAGGCGGAGATGGCGGTGCTGAAATAGATAAAATATATGATGTGCTTGAAAGATTTGAAAATGCTCTGACGAATACAACCGATCCGGCTTTGGATGGCTATATAGAAGAGATAGATCAGCGAATAATCCAGGTACTGTCTCAGCGCTCGGCGGTGGGTGCCAAGGTAAACCGCTTCGAGCTTATCCGGGCAAGGCTCAATGACGAGGAGATAAACTTTACTAACCTGCTTTCACAGAACGAGGACGTGGATGTTGCCGGGGTTATAGTATCGCTAAAAGAGGCTGAGAATGTGTACAGGGCTTCGCTGGCAGCAGGTGCCCGTATCATTATGCCTACGCTTACAGATTTTTTGAGGTAAGCTGAGTAAGGTTTACCGGAGGTAAAGCCGTGGATTTACGTATTATTACTACACCTGCCCTCATAGGAATAGATACCCGGCCAGCAAAAATAGAGATAGACAGCCAGCTTCCAAAAGTTGAAATGAAACAGCAGAAGGCTCAGCTTGATATAGATACTGAACTGCCCAGGGTTTATATAGATCAATATGAGTGCTTTGCCCAGCTGGGATACAAAAACTCTCTGGATGTGGCATGGGAGCAGGCTCAAAAGGCTTATGAACGTGTCATGGGTTACATAGCTGAAACAGCCCGGGAGGGGGATAGATTAGCTGCTATAGAGCTGGGAGGGAACCCTGTGGTTGATATTGCCGAGGAAAAATCTTACTGGCAGCCGGCACCTGAGCCCTTTATGTTGCCTTTACCCAGACCAAGATTTAAGGTTGTCGGCGGTATCAGTATCCAATATCAGCCCGGCAAAATACATTTCAATGCCATTATTCATCCTGTGAGGTTTAATGTAACGCCACACAAGGTGGAAATCTACATGAGACAATATCCCGATATCAGTATAGAGTATACGGGGAATTCCATAGACAGGAGGGTATAGATTTGATTATAAACTCCAAACATTTTGGCCATATTGAGATACCTGAGAAGGAGATAATACGATTCCCATATGGCATATATGGATTTGAGTACATAAAGGAGTATGTGCTGCTGGGAAAGGTGGGAGATGACAATCCCTTTATATGGCTCCATGCCGTACATAATCCCGATGTTTGCTTTGTGGTAATAGATCCATTTGTATTTAAAAAGGATTATTCTCCTTCGATAAACGATGAGGTTTTAAATAAATTGGAGGTAGAGGACCCAGCTGATATACGGTTTTTATCCATCGTGGTAATTCCTCAGGATGTGTCCAGGATGACCGCAAACTTGAAAAGCCCTATTGTGATAAATGCTAAAAAGAATATTGCCATGCAGGTTATACTGGATGATGAAGAATACAGCACCAAACACCACATACTTGAAGAGATGAAAAAAGGGGCATAAGTGCAAAGTTGGCACTAATCTATTGATTGAGGTGGAGATATGCTGGTTTTAAGCCGGAAACCGGGCCAGTCGATTTTGATTGGAGATAATATAGAGGTGCAAATTATCGAGATCCAGGGGGACCAGATCCGGATAGGAATAAGTGCTCCGAGGGATATTTCCATTGTCAGAAAGGAACTTATTGATGAGGTTAAACTCACCAACCGGGAAGCGGTGGTGGACAGTTCACGTATTTCCCTTGAGGATCTCCGAAAGGCCCTAAAGAAATAGACAAAAAGTACTAATAAATTCTATAAATACCTGTTTTACCTCTAAAGTTTTGAACTATATTGTCGATATAAATAAATGAAAACAAATAAAGTCTTTATCCTTTGCAGCGGCCGGGCAGGGGATAGCTTTAAATAAAAAACCGCTGAAAGGGACTTTGGCGGAAATAAAAAATTCAGGGAGGAATGATTTATGAGGATTAATCACAACATTATGGCTCTTAATGCATACAGACAGCTCAGTGTCAATAACGTTGGCGTTCAAAAATCTCTGGAGAAATTGTCATCCGGTCTCAGAATCAATCGTGCTGGTGATGATGCCGCAGGACTCGCTATTTCCGAGAAGATGAGAGGCCAGATTCGGGGTTTGGAGCAGGCGAGCCGTAATGCACAGGATGCCATTTCACTCATCCAGACTGCTGAAGGTGCTCTTAACGAAACCCATGCCATTCTCCAGCGTATGAGGGAGCTGGTTGTCCAGGCAGGGAATACCGGTACGAATCAGTCGGAAGATTTGCAAGCTATTCAGGATGAGATTAAGGCCTTGAAAGACGAGATTAATGGGATTGCTGCACGTACACAGTTTAACGGTAAGACACTTTTAGATGGCACTTATGCAGTTGATACAAGCGGTACAGGTGGTACAAGCGGTATAGGCGGTACAAGTGGTATAGGCGGTGCAAGCGGAGCAAGTGGTGCAAGTGGTGCAAGCGGAGCAAGTGGTGAGAGCGGTACAGGTGGTACGGGTAGCCCAGCCGGTGCAGGCATTACAGGCTCTGCAAGCGTTGCTAAAGGTTTAGTTTTCCAGATTGGTGCGAATACAAATCAGAATCTTACTTTGAATATCGCTACGATGACGACATCGGCTTTGGGAGCAAATGGAGGACCTACCATTGCCAGTATAGATGTCACAAGTTTTGCAAATTCAGCCCTTCAATTTGATAAGCAACTTACTGCGATAGATGCTGCTATAAATGCTGTTTCAGCCGAACGCTCCAAACTGGGTGCTACACAGAACAGATTAGAACATACCATAAAGAACCTTGACAACGCAGCAGAGAACTTAACAGCCGCTGAGTCCAGAATTCGCGATGTGGACATGGCAAAAGAGATGATGGAATTCACCAAGATGACTATACTGTCTCAGGCTGCCCAGGCAATGCTGGCCCAAGCCAATATGCAGCCACAGGCAGTGCTGCAGCTTTTACGGTAACAAGTAGATTAAGCAGGATGATATAGTGTTAAAGGAGTCGTTTCTTGACTCCTTTAACATTATAATTTTATTGTTTTTAGCTTTATTCAAATGACATGCAGGGTTTTGGGGGAAATTATGTTAAAAAAAGAAGTGTTAATTGAAAAAAGCTTAGATGGATTGAGTATTGTTAAAATTGTAAAAGACGGTAAGGCTGTATATCTCGGAAGTAAATATAATATGCAAAGAGAAATAGAGAACTTCCTTGCTCAATTGGGTGATGAAAAAGTAAAAACAATTCTGGTTTTTGGATTGGGTTCGGGTGAACATATTAAAAAATTATTGAATAAAAATGAAGTTGCTAAAGTTTATGTATTTGAACCGGATGAAGATGTACTTAGCAAAGTAAGAGTTTCGCATGTTTGTGATGATATATTCAATGTAGATGGTGTGTATGTAGGAAAATATGATAAAAATCAATTTAAATTTTTAATTAACCATATAATAACTGAAGTTAATTTGGAATATTTTAAAATTATGTGTTTTGCTAATTACGGGTTTATCTTTGGTGAAGAATATAAAGAGTTTTTGTCTATAATAAAGAAGAAAGCTGTTAATATAAAAATAAATAAAAACACTAAATTTAACTTTTCCGAGTTATGGTTTGATACGTTTGTAAGAAACATGCTTTATTTAAAGGATGCTGTATGTGTCAATGCTTTAAGAAATTTGTACAAAGGGAAAACCGCTGTAATTGTATCTGCAGGCCCCTCTTTAGAAAAAAATGTTCACTTATTAAAAGGTAAAGAAGATGGATTGATAATTATAACCGGTGGCAGAACGGTTGGTGCTTTGCTCGGATACGGAATTAAACCTGATTTTTTGTGTGTTATTGATCCTGTCGGTATTACATACAAACTAATGGAGAAATACTTATACCTAGATGTGCCGCTGATATTTTATGAAGGTACAAATGCTGACATTGTTGAAAAGTATAATGGCAAAAAAATCTTTTATGCCAAAGAACCTTTTGTAAAGCGTTTTTTAGAAAAGGATATTGATACTCTTTTAAGTGGGGGTTCCGTTGCTATAACCTGTTTAGGGTTGGCTATTTATCTGGGATGTAAAAACATTATATTTATTGGACAAGATTTAGCTTTTACTAATGATAAATTGCATGCTAGTAATGCTATATTAGAGAACGAGAAAAATGAAGTTAAAAAGAAAACAATTCTTGTTAAAGGGATTGACGGAAATCTTGTAAAAACAGATTATTCTTTAAATATGTTCAGAGAAACAATAGAGTCAATAATACAGGCATATAGCGAAAATAATTACATAAATGCTACTGAGGGTGGAGCACATATTGAAGGTACTAAGATTATGAGGTTAGAGGAAGCGATTAGTGAGTTTTATTGCAGAGATTTATGCAAAAAGGATTTAGATATACAATCGAATGAATTTGATTACAATTTGATTTATGAAAAATTAAGCAATGCTTTGAGTGATTTCGAAACTATTCAAGTGAAATGTAAAGAGGGAATGAGAATAGTCAAAAACATTAGGGAAGAGAGATTTCTGATAAATACAAGCTTAAAGAACAAAATTGCATCAAAGCTCAGAAGGCTTGACAGTATTGATCATGAAATCAGAAAAAGGTTTGAAAACAATGGCTTCTCTAATATAATATTGTATCCTGTTACAATGGCTATCTTGTCGGATATTGAAAATACCGTACTTGAGAGTGATTCCGAAGAGGTTAAGTTAGAGAAAGCTTTAAATAGAAGTCACAACATGTATGAAAACATATACAACAGGTTGGATATTGCAATAAGGATTTTGAAAAATAGATTGAATGCGGGAGGAAGTTTTGAAGATGACAGATAATCAAAAATTATTTGATACGTTAAAAGATTTGACAGGGGAAGCCGTTGGAGTTTCAGATAATTTGATAAAAAGCTTAAGAAGTTTTGATATCAATGTCGCGATGAACGATTTTATAAAATTGAGTATAGTAGTGGAAGAAATAGTTAATTTAATTTATCTGGAAGAAACCCTGAGACCATATATATACGATATTAATTCGGTGTTAAAAAATATGCTGGAGGCAATTGAAAATAAGGATTATTATTTGGTGAGTGATATAGTAGAATACGAATTATTGCCAAACTTGAATAAATTAACACAGAATTGAACTTTTGTCCGAAAACTTAAGTTTTGAAATCAAATTTATTGTTCAATAGCTCTATAAGAATATATTTCTTTTTTGTAAGTTTACATGAATTGAAAAAGAACAGTCAATATATTGATATGGTTTTGTAAGTGCAGGTGTGAAAAATGCAGGATTTGATGATAAATAAAACAGAAACCATACTGGATGCTATGAGAAAATTGGATATATGTGCGAAGAAAATACTTTTAGTGGTTGAAAACACTAAATTATTAGGTGTTGTTACGGATGGGGATATTAGAAGGTGGATACTAAAAAATGGCAGTCTGAACGAAGAGGTTAGCATGGTGATGAATACTAATCCTATAGTACTGCACTATAAAGATAAGCAGAAGGCTAAAAAATTAATGATAAAACATAATATAGGGGCTGTACCCCTTTTAGATGATGAAGGCAATGTAGAATCAATCGTATTTTGGAATGATTTCAATTATAAACACAGTTATAAATATAAAATAGATGTTCCCGTAGTTATTATGGCTGGTGGTAAAGGTACTCGACTTTATCCTTATACCAAAATTTTACCTAAACCTTTGATTCCTATTGGAGATATTCCAATAATCGAAAGAATAATTAATAAGTTTAATGAATATGGGTGCAGAAACTTTTATTTGACCGTAAATTATAAAAAGAATATGATAAAATCTTATTTTGGCGACCTGGAAAGAGATTATAATATAACTTATATTGAAGAAGAAAAACCACTTGGTACGGCTGGTGGTTTGTCGTTATTAAAGGATAAAATAAAGGTAACGTTTTTTGTATCAAACTGTGATATTTTAGTTGATGCCGATTATGCTGACGTCTTAAAATACCATAAAAAAAGCAATAATAAAATTACAATGGTAACATCTATAAAGCTTTTTGAAGTTCCTTATGGAGTGATAGAACTGGACGGGAAAGGAAATGTCGTGAGGATAGTAGAAAAACCCAGGCACTCCTATTTGGTAAATACCGGGCTTTATGTACTAGAACCTGAAATAATGTATGATATTCCGGAAAACCAATGTTTTGATTTACCTGCTCTCTATGAATATTATCTGAAAAAAGGTGAAAAAGTGGGAATTTATCCAATAAGTGAAGCCTCATGGATGGATATGGGACAAATGGATACACTTCAGGATATGCTAGACAGGTTGAATATTGGAGAGTGAAAGGAGTAAAGAGATAATTGATTGATAATAAAAGGATTGTGGCCATAATACCTGCACGAGGTGGTTCAAAAGGAATTAAGAGAAAGAATATTAGAATATTAAACGGTAAACCTTTGATTTCTTATACAATTGAACAAGCATTGAAAAGTAAATATATTGATAGAGTAATTGTATCCACAGAAGACTTAGAAATTGCAGAAATTTCCAAGTCTTTTGGTGCTGAAGTTCCCTTTTTAAGGCCGCAGGAACTTGCGCAGGATGATACCCCTGGTATTGAACCCATTATTCACGCAGTAAATTACTTAAACGGTGAAGAAAAGTATTTCTTTGAATATGTTATGTGCCTTCAATGTACTTGTCCGTTGAGAAAGGCTAAAGATATCGACAATTCTATAGAAGAAATAAATAAAAAGAATGCTGATGCGCTTGTGAGCGTGTGTGAAAGTGAAGTGAATCCGTATTGGATGAAGACAATCCAAGATGGGAAACTGGTGGATTTTATTAAAACGAATGTTGATTATATAAGGCGCCAGGATTTGCCCAAAGTTTATAGATTGAATGGAGCTATGTATTTAGCAAAAACAAAGGTAATTTTGAATAGAAAGACATGGTACACAGATAATACTTTACCCTACATTATGGACAGGATTTCTTCTGCTGATATCGATGATGAAATGGATTTTAAATATGTTGAGTTTTTAATGAGTTATAAGGAGCATGATGCATAGATGCTGGAATTATTTAGAAGTAATAGGTGTTTTATAATAGCAGAGGCAGGAGTAAATCATAATGGGTCTTTGAAATTGGCAAAAAAGTTAATTGATAAGGCAAAAGAAGCAGGTGCTGATGCTATAAAGTTTCAGACTTTTAAAACGGAAAATTTGGTAACTATAGATGCTCCTAAGGCTGAATATCAGGTGAACAATACGGGCGATGGTACACAATTTGAAATGTTAAAGAAACTGGAACTCTCTTTAGAGGAGCATATAGAGCTTAAAGAATATACACAGCATAGGGGGATAATGTTTATTTCTACCCCATTTGATTTTGAAAGCGTTGATCTGCTCGAGAAGTTAGGCGTGCTGATATACAAAGTTAGTTCTGGGGATTTGACCAATATTCCATTACTGAGATACATAGCCAGGCTTAATAAACCAATAATTTTATCGACAGGTATGGCCAATTTGGGAGAAGTTGAACTGGCTGTTAATGCCGTAAAGGCAAAAGGAAACGATAAAATAATTATACTGCACTGTACGTCAAGCTATCCGGCAGATTATGAAGATGTTAATCTAAATGCAATGATAACCCTAAAGGATTCTTTTAAACTGCCTGTTGGTTATTCAGACCATACTACTGGTATTGAAGTTCCTATTGCTGCCGTTGCAATGGGTGCTACAGTTATTGAGAAGCATTTTACGCTAGATAAAAGTATGGAGGGGCCGGACCATAAGGCCTCGTTGGATCCTGTTGAATTTAAAAACATGGTGCGTAGCATAAGAAATATTGAGAAAGCATTGGGGGATGGAATAAAACGTTGTAGTCAGAATGAGGAGAAAAATAGGTATGTGGCTAGAAAGAGTATAGTTGCTAAAAGACAAATAAAAAAAGGTGAGAAAATCACAACTGACATGTTAGATTTTAAACGGCCAGCAAGAGGATTACTACCGCATATGATAGACTTTATTATTGGGAAAGAAGCGATTAGAGATATCGAGCGAGATGAATTAATCAATTTACATGATTTAAGGTGATTAATGTATGGAAAAAAACAAATGTATTTTTTTAGATAGGGATGGGACAATCAATGTATATAAGGGGTTAATAAGCAGACCTGAAGAGATAGAATTAATAGATGAAGTAGCACAAGCAATAAGATTAATAAATGAAAGTGATTATTTGTGCATTGTTGTTTCAAATCAGCCGGGCGTTGCGAAGAATTTATGCACTTTGGATGAGATGAACAAGATAAATGATAGATTGAGGGAGCTTTTAAGTTTACAAGGAGCATATTTGGATGATATTTTCATATGTCCGCATCATCCTGAAAAAGGATACCCTGGTGAAAATCCAGAATTTAAAATTAATTGTGTTTGTAGAAAGCCTAATACAGGAATGATTGATACAGCAAAATTGAAGTATAATATAGATCTGTCTAAATCGTATATAATAGGTGATAGTACAATAGATATACAGACTGGCATCAATTGTAATATTAAGACAATACTAGTCAAAACAGGTTTAGCAGGGCTAGATAAGAAATTTGATGTATGCGCAGATTATGTGGTTGAAAATTTATTGGAAGCTGTAAAAATAGTATTAAAATAAAGAATATAATCTGTACAAATAAAATCTTTGTATTATACCTTAAGGAGTCCGAGGCTTTCAATTTTCATTTAACTTAACAGAACGCGAATTAGAAAAAGGAGTTTAAGTATGAAAGTATTGGTTGAAGGTATAGGCAGTATGGTTTTTGGCACGCAAATAAAATATTACAAAGAATTGGACTGGGAGCTTGTAGGTATAGATGTAACAAATGAATCCTTTGGATTATATAAAGGATTAAAACCGCATATTGTTCCTAAATATTCTGATAAAAATTGTTTTGACGTTATAGAGAAAATAATAGAGCAGGAAAAAATTGATCTAGTATTTTGCACTGTAAATGAGGGGTTACTCGAATGGAGTAAAAGAAAAAAATATTTTAAGGGAAAATATAACGCAGATATTGTTATATCGGATGAACAAGTAATAGAGATTTGTGTAGATAAATGGAGAACATATAAATTTTTTAATGAAAATAAAATACCTACTCCTCGAACTTCTTTGAAAGATGATTTTCCATTGTTGAAGCCCAGAATTGGGAGAGGAAGTAGTGGAATTTACTATAATACTGTATTGCCCAAAAATTTTAATGGTGAAGGATATATATCGCAGGAAATAGTTAAGGGAGAAGAATATACTGTTGATGTTTTGTGTGATTTAAAATCCAATCCGATTTATATTATTCCAAGAAAAAGAATTAAAACTGAATCTGGAGTTTCAATAATCGGTAAAACAGTATATAATGAGACTTTAATAAATTATGTAAAAAAAATTATAGAAAAGCTTAAACCAATAGGTATAATAAATATCCAATGCTTTGTGGATGGGGATGAATATAATTTTATTGAAATAAATCCCAGAATGGCCGGTGGAGTTTCGTTATCCTTTGCTGCTTCAGATAATTGGTTTCATGCAATAGAATGTTTTTACAAAGATACAGAATATGTACCTAAAAATATAACATATGGGAAATATGTGTTTAGGCATTATGAAGATCTAATAATAGATGAAGCAGACTTGTTATAGAGGAGGAAATGCGTGTTGAAGATACTAGCTATTACAGGTATACGTTCAGAATATTTTATTTTACAACCAGTATTTGAGGAGTTTTTATCTAGAAAAAATGTTGAACTTAAAGCTATAGTAACAGGTGCACATTTGTCACCTCTTTACGGGAACACATATAAGTTAATAGAAAAAGATGGATACGATATTATAAAATTAGAAACCTTATTATCCTCTGATAAACTTTCTGGAAGATGTAAATCTGTTGGTATACAAATTATGGGTTTAACAGATATTGTCTCAAGAGAAAAGCCTGATTGGTTATTAGTTTTGGGAGATAGGGAGGAAAGTATAACAACTGCAATAGTTGGCACATATTTAAATATACCTGTTGCACATCTTTGCGGGGGGGATAGGGTGGTTGGGAATATAGATGATTCAATTAGGCATGCGGTTACTAAGTTAGCTCATTTACATTTTCCTACTACAAAGGAAAATGGTGAAAGAATAATAAAAATGGGTGAAGAGCCATGGAGAGTGCATGTTGTTGGGAATCCTGCTTTAGATTCGATAAGGAAACAACCATATTTGGGTTTAGATTATATAAATGGTAAACTAGGTACTAATATAAAAGAAAATGAACCTTTTATTTTGTTGATTAAACATCCATTAAGTTCAGAGGTAGAGTTAGCAGAAAAACAAATGGAAATAACTATGGAAGCGATATCTGAACTAGGTTATAAAACTATCGTTATATATCCTAATTCAGATGCAGGAAATTATGGAATGATACAGGTTATAAAAAAGTATGAAAAAAAATTTGATTTTATCAAAGCATTTGAAACCTTACCGAGGGATATATTTGTGAATCTTCAAAGAAAAACTGCTTTATTACTTGGTAATTCCAGTGCGGGTATTTTAGAGGCTCCATTTTTAGGATTACCTGTGGTAAATATAGGAAGTAGACAGAAACAAAGACAGCATTCGGAAAATATAATTTTTGTTCCACATGATAAGGAAAAAATAAAGGAAGCTATAAATAAAGTAATAAATGATAAAGAGTTTATTAGAATTTGCAAGAATTGTTCTAACCCATATGGGGATGGATATAGTTCTAAACGTATTGTAGACATAATATTGAGTACGCCAATAAATTCTGAGTTATTAAATAAACAAATAACATATTGATAATGAGGTGAGGTTTTGAAAGTTCTAGT
>ERZ773359.5366-NODE-5366-length-12335-cov-5.472720_pt1 | contig 12335 bp, 11 predicted proteins | sample MGYA00374955_ERZ773359 | MGnify/ENA primary metagenome ERZ773359 (study PRJEB29098, sample SAMN04486028) | biogas fermenter metagenome | study: EMG produced TPA metagenomics assembly of the Biogas fermentation microbial communities from Germany - Plant 4 DNA1...
CCCTTGTGCGCTTTAAGACGGGAACACCTCCCCGCATCAATCTCCGTTCTGTCGATTATTCCAAATTGGAGAAGCTCCCTGGGGATCCTGCCCTCCCCGGCTTTTCCTTTGAGACGGAAGGGCTCTCGGTGGAGCAGATGCCCTGCTGGGTGACGCATACCACCCCGGAAACCCACCGCATTATCCGGGAAAACCTGCACCGCACCGCCCTGTACAGCGGTGCGATTACAGGCTTAGGTCCCCGTTACTGCCCTTCCATTGAAACGAAGATTGTGGAGTTTCCCGACCGGGACAGTCACCACGTGTTCATCGAGCCGGAGGGCTGGCAGACCAACGAAGGCTATCTAAGCGGTTGCTCCACCTCTCTGCCTGTGGAGGTGCAGGAGCAGATGCTGCGTACCATACCCGGGATGGAAAACGTGGAGATTATGCGCCCGGCCTATGCCATCGAATATGACTGCCTGGATCCCCTGGCCCTCTACCCTTCCCTGGAAACGAAGGAAATCCGGGGACTGTTCTGTGCCGGGCAGATTAACGGTACCTCGGGGTACGAGGAAGCGGCTGCCCAGGGCATTATGGCCGGGATTAACGCAGCCCGTTTTCTGCAGGGGCAGAAACCCGTGGTGATCCCGCGCTCCCAGGCCTATATCGGAGTACTCATTGACGACCTGGTTACCAAAGGCACAACAGAACCATACCGGATGATGACGTCCCGCGCCGAATACCGCTTGTCGCTGCGTATGGATAATGCCGATGTGCGCCTGACTCCGTTGGGCTATTCCTTGGGGCTGATCAGTCCCGAGCGTTATGCCTCTTTCCAGGCGAAGCAGGAAATGGTGGAAGCTGAGGTGGAGCGGCTGGAGACAACCGCGGTGCACAGCTCTGCTGAGGTTAATGCGCGCCTGGAAGAACTGGGCACCTCCGCCCTCAAGCAGGCGGCCACCTTGGCCGACCTGCTCAGGCGTCCCGAGATCTGCTATGAAGACCTGCGGCACTTCAGCGAGCTGCCCGAACTGCCCCGGCCCGTGCGAGAGCAGGTGGAGATTCGAGTCAAATACCAAGGTTATCTGGCCAGGCAGGAGGCGGCCATCGAGCGCTTTGAGCGCATGGAAAGCAAGCTGCTGCCTGAAGATTTGGATTATGCTCAGATCAAAGGCCTCTCCAAAGAAGCGGTGGAGCGCTTAAGCTCTGTACGGCCCATTTCCGTCGGGCAGGCATCCCGCGTTTCCGGGGTGACTCCCGCGGATATTAGTGTGCTGTTGATCTATCTTGAACAGGAAAGGCGGCGGGCGAAACCATGACGTTCCAGAGCAGGCTGTTTTCAGAGATCTTGCAAGAGGGGCTGGAGGCTTGGGGCCTCACCCACCTGGAAGATGCGATTCCCGCCATGGCCCGCTTCGCTGAGCTGGTAGTGCAGACCAACCGCGAGCTCAACCTGACCCGCATCGTGGAGCCGGAGGAAATGGCGCTGAAGAACTTCCTGGATAGCCTAGGCATCTTGCGGCTGGCGTGGCCCGATGAGTTGAGGTGTTTGGATCTGGGTACAGGAGCCGGCTTTCCTGGGGTACCTCTCGCTTTAGCCCGTGAAGGCTGGCGGTTTACCTTGCTCGATTCGCTGCGCAAAAGGCTGCTGTTTTTAGATGAGGCAGCTGAGGAGCTCGGCCTGGAGAATGTGTGCACCCTTCATGCCCGGGCAGAAGATGCGGGCCGGCAGAGGGATCATCGCGAAAGCTACGATTTGGTGGTCAGCCGGGCGGTGGCCGCGCTGCCTGTCTTATTGGAGCTGTGCACGCCGCTGGTGACAGTGGGCGGTGTGTTTGCGGCCTACAAGGGTGGCCAGGTGGAACCGGAGATTGAGAGTGCCGCCAGGGCCAGCAAGGTCCTGAATGTTGAGTTGGAACACGTGTTCCCCCTCGAGCTGCCGCGAGGTTTGGGCGAACGTACTATCCTTCTATTCCGCAAGACGCGGCCGACGCCCTCGGCTTACCCGCGCCGAGCCGGTGTTCCCGCCAAAAGGCCGTTAGTCTGAGTCCTCACTAAGGTGAGGGCTTTTTTGTTTCTCCTGTAATTGGAAGGAACTCATCTCTCTATACAGAAGTTACTACTAACTCTAGGCGAGGTGAGCGTATGAAGCTGACGGAACTCCTGCTGAAGCGGAAAAACAGTGAACTGAGCGAAGAAAAGGGTGCGCGCAAGTGGTCTGAAGAGGTGCAAGCGGTGCCCATCCACCTGATTGTGGCTGGGAAGTACCAACCCAGGCAGGAATTCGATGAAGAAGCCTTGGCTGAACTAGCGGAATCCATCCGCATTCACGGCCTGCTGCAGCCCATCATGGTGCGCAGGGCGCCCATTGGCTACGAGCTGATTGTGGGCGAGCGGCGCCTGCGGGCGTGCAAAAGGTTGGGGTGGGAAGCGATCCCTGCCATTGTCCGGGATGTGGATGACAAGGGAGCCGCGGAACTGGCCCTCATTGAGAATCTGCAGCGGGCAGACCTGCATGTGCTGGAAGTGGCCGAAGGTTACCAGCGCCTGCTCACCGAGTTTAACCTCACCCAGGAGGAGTTGGCTCAACGCCTGGGGATCAGCCAGGCGAGCGTCGCCAACAAAATCCGCCTGTTGAAATTGCCCCAAGAGATCAGAGAGATTATTTCCCGGGAAATGCTCAGCGAAAGGCACAGCCGCGCACTGCTCCGCTTGGAGAGTCCCGAACAACAGTTCGAGGTCGCGGAGCGGATTATCCAAGAGGGCCTGAGTGTGAAACAGACGGAAGAGCTGGTGGAGGCCCTGCTCGCCTCGCGGCAGGCGGGTCGCCGGAAGAAAAAGAAGGATAAGGGCAGCGGTAAGCAGAAATTAGTGATTAAAGATCTGCGGATCTTCTCGAACAGCGTGCGCCAGCTGACCAGAACGCTGGAATCAAGCGGGCTGGCAGTATCCTTGGACGAGCAAGAAGATGAAGATGTCTATCAGGTTGTGATCACAGTTCGCAAGGGCCAAGGGAGTGAAGTCAATGGCTAGAGTGATTGCCATCGTCAATCAAAAGGGCGGGGTCGGCAAGAGTACTACCGCGGTTAACCTCGGGGCGTATTTGGCTTTAGCCGGAAAACGAGTGCTTCTAGTGGATATTGACCCGCAAGGGAATGCCTCCAGCGGAGTGGGGATCGATAAGCGTTCCATAACCCGCTGCATGTACTCAGTGCTGATCGATGGAGATAAGATTGAGCGCATTATCGCTCCCACGGACATTGAGAATTTCCATGTTGCTCCCGCGACCATTGACTTGGCCGGCGCCGAGATTGAGCTGGTATCTAACCTTTCCCGCGAGTTCCGGCTAAAAAAGGCCTTGGACTCAGTGCGCGATCGCTATGACTTTATCATCATCGACGCACCGCCGTCCCTTGGGCTGCTCACCGTGAACGGCCTCACTGCGGCCGATTCTGTTTTGGTACCCATTCAGTGCGAGTACTACGCCCTAGAAGGCCTCAGCCAGCTGGTGAGTACCATTGCCATGGTGCAGGAACACCTCAATCCCACCCTGGAATGGGAGGGTGTGGTGATGACCATGTACGACGTGCGTACTAATTTGTCTCAGCAGGTCATCGAAGATGTGAAGACCTATTTCCAGAACACAGTGCGGGTGTACAAGTCCATCATCCCCCGCAATGTGCGTCTAGGGGAGGCGCCGAGTTTTGGCAAGCCCATAGCCCTCTATGACCCCAAGAGCAAAGGTGCGGAGGCCTATGCGAGTCTAGCCCAGGAGGTCTTGAGTTCATGAGTAGCCAAAGATTAGGCAGGGGGCTGCGCGCCCTGATCCCCGAGGTAGAACCGGAAAGAACTGAAGGCGATGTGCAGCAGATCCCCTTGGAGCTGATCGAACCCAACCCCTATCAGCCGCGGCAGCACTTTGATGAGGAAAAGCTGCAGGAGTTGGCCCAGTCCATTGCTGAGCTTGGGCTGCTGGAGCCGGTGTTGGTTCGGCGTACAGGCCAGACTTACCAGTTGATCGCTGGGGAACGGCGGGTGCGCGCCGCCCGCATCGCGGGACTGTCCGAAGTGCCGGCCCTGGTAAAGGATTTTGGGGATCTAGAGGTGATGCAGGTGGCCCTCATTGAGAACCTGCAGAGGGAGGACCTCAATCCCATTGAAGAAGCAGAGGGGTATCAGCGCCTGATCGAGGAGTTTGGGTTTACCCAGAGCCAGGCGGCTCAAGCGGTAGGCAGAAAGCGGTCCTCCATTGCCAACGCTCTGCGGCTGCTCAACCTGGAAGAGTCTGAGAAGCAGATGGTGCGAGAAGGGCAGCTCTCGGTAGGCCACGCTAAGGTGCTTCTGGGTGTGGCCAACAAGAAGAAACGAGCTGAGCTCGCCAAAAAGGTAGTGTCTGAGGATCTGAGCGTGCGCCAACTGGAGGAGCTGGTTAAAAAGCCGGAGCGTGTTCCACGTGGAACAGCGAAAATGAGGAGCCCCGAGTTAGTCCAGTTGGAAGAGGACCTGCAGAGGCGCTTCGGGACCAAGGTGACAGTCACTTACAAGAAGGGCGCGGGCAGGATTTCTATTGAGTACTACTCTGATGAAGAGCTTGAGCGTCTGCTAGAGCTCATCAGTAAGCTGTAAGAGAACAGTGAAAGCTGGGGAGTGTTCCACGTGGAACACTCCCCTTTTGATGTGGCCGGATTGTTCCACGTGGAACAATCGGTTCAGAACATTGACAAGGACCCCAAAGCCACTTCGGCTTGGGAGGAATGGTTGCCAAAGCAGAGGGTTAAGGCCTCGGCGATGACTTCCGCCATGCGCAGCACCAGGCTCAGCCTGGTGTTCTGCAGCACCGCATGTTCCAAAAACCCCGAGGCATTGACTACTCCAATGATGTGATAGTCGCCCACGGCAGGGAGCTGTTTGTTCACTCCAGTGCCCGGCTGGAGGGGGCCGCGCTTGATAGAGATGTAACCGATACTCTTGACCCGTCCCAGGCAGGCGTCGATCGCGATAACTGTGCTTTGACGATTCTGGCGCTGAATCTTCTCGATAGTCTCCGCGAGATTGAGGGCGTGGACCGGTTCGTGGATGGTGCCGTAAACCGACACGCTGGGAGGGATGAAGCCTTTGTCTTTTTGCCTAAGCAGAACCGAGCCGATGAACGGGCCTAGGGAGTCGCCAGTGGATCGGTCTGTTCCCACACACACAATATCTACAAAGGGCCGAATGGGCAAGGAAGCCAATGTAACTGCTAGATGGGACGCTGCCAATGGCTCACTCCAGTGGACGCGCCGCACAACATCAGCATCTACAAGCATCGCGCACCTCCTGCCGCAGGTACTTATCCTAGTATATGTGCCCGTTAGGATTTTATGCATCCTTGTCCCTAGTCTGGAAAAGACCTTGCGGGAATAGGGTGGAAGCGGAGGTGGTATGGTGCAGTGTGGGCAGTAACGGCCTTCTACCTGGCAGGAGTGGTGGGTGCGGGGTTTGCCTCGGGCCGGGAGCTTGTGGTGTTCTTTGTGAGGTACGGGCCGGCAGGACTGGCTGGCCTTTTCATGGCGCTACTACTTTTCTGCCTGGGAACGTACCTAGCCCTAGAAGCCTGCTCGAAGCACGACGTTTCCTCCTACGGAGAGTTGTTTCAGGCGATTAGCCCAAAATGGAGGGCCGTGTTGGACTTGCTATATGCCGCCTTTCTTTTGGTGGGGAGTGCGGTCATGTTTGCCGGGCTGGCTGCAGCAGCCAAAACGCCTCTCGGTGGCTTCGTGCTGCGCTTCAGCTCTGCTCTGCTGGTGTATGCTGCCCTGCGCGGAGGGGTAGAAAAGGTGCTGCGGCTGAGCTCTTGGCTTACGCCTGTCTTGGTTGCTGGACTGTGCCTGATGGCCGCTGTGCGCCTCTCAGGCCCACAGCAGCCCATCCTTATCCCGGAATCTAGGAGCTCTAAGTTCATGCCTGGGTTGGAAGCTGGTCTGCTCTACGCCTGTTACAACCTGGGGTTTGCCCTCTCCTTTCTGGCCAGCAGCCACCAGCATCTGCGCACAAAGGCCCAGCGCTGGGGCCTAGCCGTCTTGGGAAACAGCGTTTTAGGCCTCTGCATGCTCCTGCTCTATTTGGCGCTGAGCACGTTGGATACTGCCCAACTAGAGCAACCCTTTCCCCTCCTAAATCTGCTCCCGAAAAGCGGCTGGCAGCAGGGATACCTTATCCTGCTGTGGGCGGCGATGTACTCAACCGCCCTGGCCAACTCGTTGGCCCTGACGAGCAGGCTTGCACAGCTGCGCAACGTAAACTGGACCGCGGCAGCCTGCGCGGCGGTGGCCGTGGGGGCAGGCTTGTCCTACTTTGGCTTCGGCTGGCTGATCGAAACGGCTTATCCCATTCTGGGCTTGGCCGGCCTGTGGCTGCTGGTAAGGCTTGTGTGGGAGGCTGCCGCTTAGTGTGGCTTTTGTCCCTGTTTTTCGGTATAATGAAAACCACAAACAGATGTTAAGGGAGGTGGTCAATCGTGACCGCCCGTAGTGAGCAGCTCTACAGCCAAGCGCTGCAGTATATGGAAAAATGGGAGCTGGACAAGGCGGAGGAAGTGCTCAGACAGCTCTTGGAGGAGGATCCACAGCACGCGCGAGCCATGAACAAGCTGGGTGTGGTCTACGCCCGGCGCAAAGACCTCCGCCAGGCCGAAGTCTGTTTCAATGACGCTCTGGCCCTCGATCCCAATCTGGCCAGTGCCCATACCAATCTGGGCAACATCTATGCCGAACGGGGCTGGAACGAGCGCGCCAAAGAGGCCTATGAGCGGGCCTTGCTGCTGGACCCAGGGAACCCGACTGCCACCCACAACCTGGGCGTGTTGTATCGCAAAAGCGGGGATATTGCTAAAGGGGTGAGCCTGCTCAAAGAAGCGAACCGAGCTCAGCGCCGCCGCATGCGGAGCGAGATGGAGGCTAACCCAGAGACGAAAAGGGTAGTAACCCTGGGCTGGATTGCCATCGCCATAGTCGTCTTCATCCTGATCTACTTGGCCAACAGGTAAAATCCACACAGTTGTCCACAGGTCCTGTGGATAATGTGCATAACTTCAGGCAAAGCTCCAGCTAACGCCGTTTGCGGCGCCAGATGAGGATCATGGTCTTCCGGCGCGCTTTGAGGATGGGATCCATTATCCTTTTCAGCAGATTCACGGACTATCCCCCCTGATGATGGGTAGTAGCCCTTTATATTATCCACGAGTTCGGAAATGGTGACAGGAGGAAACTAGTTTGTAGTGGAGAAGAACTTGGTAAGCTCTCGGGGCAGAGCTGGTACAGACGAAAGGAGAGGGGAGTAGTGAAGCAGACGCCGCTTACGGCTAAGCACCGCGCCCTAGGTGCCAAGATGATCGATTATGCGGGCTTTGAAATGCCTGTGCAGTACACGGGTCTGGTGGAAGAACATCTCACCGTCCGATCTGCAGTGGGCATCTTTGATCTCACGCACATGGGAGAATTTGAACTTGCCGGGTCCGGGGCACTAGCTACAGTCAACTCGTTGTGCACCAACGATGCCAGCCAGCTGCAGGTGGGAGAAATCCAGTACAGCTGCCTAACCAATGAGCGGGGGGGCATTATTGACGATATTCTCGTCTACCGCACTGAGCAGGGCTTTTTGCTCGTGGTCAACGCGGCCAATACCGCCAAGGACTATGCCTGGATCGAACAGAACCTCAAACCCGACACTCAGCTGGCCGACCGCAGTAACGAGCTGACGCTCATTGCCATCCAGGGACCCAAATCAGCACCGCTAGTGGAAGAAGTCTTGAGTGTATCCGTTGCTGATCTCAAGAACTATACGTTCATGGAACCGGAATACAAGGGTGTGCAGGTGCTCCTGTCCCGCACGGGCTATACCGGCGAAGACGGTTTTGAACTGTATTTTCCCAACGAGTTTGCTGAAGAGCTCTGGGACGCCTTTTTGACCCATGGTGAGAAATATGGTGTGAAGCCTGTGGGCTTGGGAGCCCGGGACACTCTGCGTCTGGAGGCGCGCATGCCCCTCTACGGAAATGACATCGATGAGCACACCACTCCTCTGGAAGCGGGGTTGGGGCGCTTTGTCAAACTCCACAAAGAGTTTGTAGGGCGCGACGTGCTGCTGAAGCAGAAGGAAGAGGGTGTCCAGCGCAAGCTGGTCGCGTTCACCATGATCGACAAGGGAATTCCGCGCCAGGGCTATCCTCTGCTTACTCTGGATGGGGAAGAAATCGGCGCGGTGACCAGCGGCACCCATTCGCCCAGCCTCGATCATCCCATCGGCATGGGCTACGTCCGGGTGGACCTCGCTCAACCGGGGACCGAAATTCAGGTGCAGATCAGGAAAAAACTAGCTAAGGCCAAGATCATCAAGGGCCGCTTCCTGGCCTAGGCAGCTTAGCTAGCGAGAGAATACAACGAGGAGGTTTCATCATGAGTGAGAAACTGCTGTATACCAAGGAGCATGAGTGGGTTCTAGTAAAGGGCAACATCGTGCGGATCGGTATCAGCGATTACGCCCAAAACGAGCTTGGGGACATTGTTTTCGTCGACCTCCCTTCCGTCGGTGATTGGGTAGAGGAAGGGGAAGGCTTCTGCGCTTTAGAGTCGGTGAAGGCTGTTTCCGATGTATACGCTCCGGTGAGCGGCAAAGTTGTGGCGGTCAATGAAGAGCTGGAAGACAGCCCTGAGTTGATCAATGAATCTCCCCTAGATAAAGGTTGGATTGTGGAGATCGAAGTTGAGGGTACGCCGCAGGTTGGCGATCTCATGAGCGAACAGGAGTACGCCGAATACCTAAAGGGGGTTTAACTAAGTGCGTTACCTCCCTTTGACCAAGGATGAGCAGCAGGAAATGCTGGCCAGCCTGGGGTTGGAGAAGATAGAGGATCTTTTCCAAGATATTCCAGCGGAGGCTATGTTCCAGGGGGACCTGGATGTTCCCGGCCCCTTGAGCGAAGCAGAACTGGTGCGCCACTTCAGGGAACTGGCCGGAAAAAACAAGGATGCAACACAACTCGTCTCTTTCCTGGGGGCAGGGGCCTACGATCACCTCATCCCCAGCATCATCAAGCACATTGTGGGCCGGGGAGAGTTCCTCACGGCCTACACACCCTACCAGCCTGAGATAACCCAGGGTGTCCTGCAGAGCATCTTTGAATACCAGACCATGATCTGCGAGCTGACAGGCATGGAAGCATCGAACGCGTCCATGTACGATGGGGCCAGTGCTTTGGCCGAAGCCTGCTTAATGGCTTGTGCCGCCACAAAGCGCGAGCTCGTCATCCTGCCCGCAACTCTGCACCCCGAGTGGCAGGCTGTGGTGCGCACCTATTTGGAGAACCAGGATGTCTCCATCGTTTTCATGCCTCAGCATGCTGAAACAGGTACTGTCGACCTTGACCGCCTAGCTGATCTGCCCTGGGCTGAAGCGGCTTGCGTAGTGGTGCAGCAGCCCAACTTTTTCGGGTTGTTGGAAGACGTTGCTGCCCTGAAGGCGCGTATCCACGAGGCCAAGGGGCTTTTGGTCATGGCAGTGGATCCCATCAGCCTCAGCCTGCTCAAATCCCCAGGCGAGCTGGGGGCCGATATCGTTGTGGGCGACGGGCAGAGTCTAGGGCAGGCCATGGGCTACGGCGGGCCGGCATTTGGCTTTTTTGCCACCACAGACAAGCTGATCAGGCGGATGCCGGGCCGCGTTGTGGGTGAAACAGTGGATGCAGAGGGGAAGCGGGCTTTTGTGCTCACCCTCCAGACCCGGGAACAGCACATCCGCAGGGAAAAGGCCACATCCAACATCTGCTCCAACCAAGCTCTCAATGCCCTGGCTGCCACCATTTACCTGAGCGTCCTGGGCAAGCAGGGCTTTCGGGATGTGGGTTACCAATGCCTGCAGAAGGCTAGTTACATGAAACAGCGTCTTCTGGAGATCCCGGGCCTGTCTTCGCCGTTCTCGGCACCTACCTTCCGTGAATTTGCGGTGCGCGGCCAGGTGGATTGGGTGGAAATCAACAAGCGCCTCTTAGACCACGGCTTTTTGGGCGGCCTGCCGCTAGCTCGGTTTGGTCATCCTGATCTGGTGCTCTTCTCCGTCACTGAAGCCCGGACCAAGCAGGAAATCGACGACTTCGTCAGCACTCTAAGGGGGTTGATCCAATGACACTGCGTGCCGACGTCCCCTTGATCTTTGAGCGGTCGACACCTGGGCGGAGGGGTTACAGGCTGCCCGAGCTTGATGTTCCCGAGACGCCCCTTGAGGAATTGATCCCCCAGGAGTATCTGCGTACGGAACCGCCGGCACTGCCGGAAGTGAGTGAGCTGGAGGTTGTACGCCATTACACCCAGCTGTCCAGGCGCAATCACGGAGTGGATGTGGGCTTCTATCCCCTAGGTTCCTGTACTATGAAGTACAACCCCAGGGTGCATGAAGATCTGGTCAGCCTGCCTGGCCTGAGCGCCATCCATCCATACCAGCCGGAAGAAACGGTTCAGGGCGCGCTGGAGCTCATCTATAATCTGAGTGAGCATCTCGCGGCCATTGCCGGGCTGGCGAAGACCTCGCTGCAGCCCGCGGCTGGTGCCCATGGAGAGCTGTCCGGTTTGATGGTGATCAAAGCCTACCACAACCACCGGGGTGAAGGGCACCGCACAGAAATGCTGGTTCCCGACTCAGCACACGGCACCAACCCTGCCAGCTGCGCCATGGTGGGCTATAAGGTTGTGGAAGTGCCCTCCAATGAACGGGGCGGTGTAGATGTGGAAGCCCTGAAGAAGCTGGTGGGCCCCAACACGGCCGGTCTGATGCTCACCAACCCCAACACCTTGGGGCTGTTCGACGAGAACATCTGCCAGATCGCGCAGATTGTCCATGAAGCCGGCGGCCTGCTCTACTATGATGGAGCCAACGCCAACGCCATCATGGGGGTTGTGCGCCCAGGCGATACAGGGTTTGACGTAGTGCACTTCAACCTGCACAAGACCTTCTCCACACCCCATGGCGGAGGCGGGCCAGGTGCTGGTCCCATCGTGGTTTCCGAGAAACTGGCACCGTTCCTGCCGGGACCGGTGGTGCAAAAGGACGGCGATCAGTTCCGGCTGGTTATGCCCGAGCATTCTGTGGGCCGCGTGCGCTCCTTCTACGGGAACTTCTTGGTGTACGCCAAGGCTTACGCCTACATCCTCTCCCACGGACCGCAAGGGCTGCGTGAAGTGAGTGCCACAGCGGTGCTCAACGCCAATTACGTCATGAACAAGCTGAAAGACGTTTTCGAATTGCCCTACGAGCGTATCTGCATGCACGAGTTCGTGCTTTCGGGCTCCCACCTCAAGAAGTACGGCGTGCGCACCCTAGATCTGGCCAAGCGCCTGTCGGACTACGGTTTTCACGCTCCGACGGTCTACTTCCCGCTCATTGTGGATGAGGCCATCATGATCGAACCAACGGAAACGGAAGCCAAATCGACCTTGGATGAGTTCATCGAGGTCATGCGTCAGATCGCGGAAGAAGCTAAGGAGAATCCGGAAATGCTCACTTCCGCGCCCCACAACACGCCAGTCAAACGGGTAGATGAAGCCCGGGCAGCGCGCCATCCGGTACTGCGCTGGAAGCCGGAGGCCAGTGGGGAACAGTAAAGAACGCGAGCAAGGCATCTGTTCCTGAGCAGGGACAGGGTTGCCTTGCTCTTTTTCTTTGTGTAAAGGGCGAAAACAAGCAGGCCAACTTAACTGACCCATCGCCGAGGACATACCAGGGTAGGGGGAGAATTATTTCCCGGGAAATGCGCCGGCATCAGTCCGGTGAGCATTCGCTGCCAGTCTGTGTGCGAGAGAGCAGGTGATCCCCAGTGAACATCATCGGTCTTGAGGTGAGCACGTCCGCGGCTAAGTGTACTCTCTATTCGGTCGCAGCGGGCCTTGTGGACACAGTGGAAATACCGTTTGATGCCAGCGTAACGGACAAGCGAACACAGGACCCTGAGGGCATGGTGGCTGTGGCCCTGCGGGCCCTTAAGGAGCTGGTTGGGCGCACCACCACTGACATCGCGGCCATCGGCCTCGTGGGAACCTGGCATAGTCTGCTCCTCTTGGATGAACAGGCACGGCCCCTCGGGCCCATCAGTATGTGGGCCGATCTCTCGGCCGCATCCACTGTGGCCGAGCTGAAAAAGGATGGCAGCCTGGTGCGAGATTACTATCAGAGGACTGGCTGCATGACCCATGCTATGTATCCATCCTACAAGTACTACCATTTGGCACGCACCGCGCCGGAACGGGTGAAGCGGGCGCGTTTCCTTTCTTCCCAGGTGGAGTACCTCTATTTCGTGCTTACGGGGGAAAGGGCTGTTTCCCGCTGTA
>ERZ773359.5368-NODE-5368-length-12333-cov-5.119075_pt1 | contig 12333 bp, 10 predicted proteins | sample MGYA00374955_ERZ773359 | MGnify/ENA primary metagenome ERZ773359 (study PRJEB29098, sample SAMN04486028) | biogas fermenter metagenome | study: EMG produced TPA metagenomics assembly of the Biogas fermentation microbial communities from Germany - Plant 4 DNA1...
ATTACATATCAAGGGGCTACGCCCTATTTATTTTTTAATCTGCGAAACTTCTGTTATTTTACCAACAAAGCGCTTCGCTTGTGAAATTCTCGCGCCAAGTGTGGTCGGCAAACCCTACAAAATACACTATGCGCCAGTGTGTATTTTGCCCGAAGAGCCTTTTATTGCATAGAAAATATAAAAGAATTTCCTATACAACAAAAAGGGGCGCCAAAAAAGGCAACCCCTTTGTTGTATTTGTTATATTTCTTTTACTTTTTCCATGACATCTTCTTTTAAATGAGAGAGCAGTTCTTTTGCATGTTCTTCATCTTTTCCTTTAACTCCAAAGTAGAATTTCACCTTTGGCTCTGTACCGGATGGTCTTACACAGAACCATGCATTATTTTCTAGAACAAAATACAGTACATTGGACTTTGGAAGATGAAGCTTTGCTTCTTGACTGGTAATCAAGTTCTTAGCCATTTGTTTTTCGTAGTCTCTTAATTCTAATACTTTAAGACCGGCAAATGCCTTTGGTGGATTATTCCTCAGGGAAGTCATAATGGATTGAATCTTTTCAAGACCTTCTATTCCCTTTAAGGTAATGGACTCAAGTCCTTCTTTATAATAGCCGTATTTTTCATATAATCCCTGCAAGCCTTCATATAAAGTCATCCCTTTATCTTTATAAACCGCTGCTAATTCACATGCCAACATGGAAGCAACCACTGCATCCTTGTCCCTTGCATAGGTACCTGCCAGGTATCCGTAACTTTCTTCAAATCCAAATAAATATTCATGTTCTCCGGTTTGTTCAAATTCTTTGATTTTTTCTCCTATAAACTTAAAGCCAGTGAGTACTTCCAGTAAAGTCACATCATATTCCTTAGCAATCGCTCTTGCCATTTCTGTTGTTACAATGGTTTTAATAAGAGCTCCGTTTTTAGGCAGGGTTCCCTTTTGTTTTTTAGCGGATAATAAGTACTCTGCTAAAAGTACTCCTGTCATATTTCCCGTTAAAACGTTGTATTCTCCCTTTTCATCCCTTACTAAAACGCCAACTCTGTCTGCATCAGGGTCTGTACCTATAATGATATCTGCATTATGTTCTTTAGCGAGTTTGATTGCCAGGCTAAATGCCTTAGGGTCTTCCGGATTAGGATAGGATACCGTTGAGAACTCAGGATCTGGATTTTGCTGTTCTGGTACAATAATAACATTTTTAAAGCCTATTTCTTTTAAAACCCTCATAACCGGTTTGTTACCCGTTCCATGAAGAGGCGTGTATACGATAGTAAAATCATCAGCTACCTTTTTAACAATATCTCCATTAATGCTTTGTGCTTTTACTTCTTTAATGTAGGCGTCGTGTACTTTTTCTCCGATAATTTCAAGAAGACCTGCTTCCCTTGCTATATCGCCATCCATTATTTTAACTTGTCTAAAATCGGTAATCTTTTGAACTTCATCAATAATTTCTGCATCGTAAGGAGGAGGCACCTGGGCTCCGTCACTGCCATATACCTTATATCCGTTATATTCTTTTGGGTTATGACTTGCAGTAATCACAATTCCTGCAACACAGCCTAAATGTCTAACGGCAAAAGAAAGTTCTGGTGTGGGAGCAAGTTCTTCGAATACATAGGTTTTTATGCCGTTTCCATTAAGTACCTTAGCCGCTTCAAAAGCAAATTCCCTGGAATAACGTCTTGAATCGTATGCTATGACAACACCTTTTTGTTTATTCTTTTCACCGTCTTTTAATAGAATATAATTGGCAAGGCCTTGGGTAGCCTTTCTTACGGAATATTTATTCATTCGGTTGGTTCCTGCACCAATGATTCCTCTTAGGCCTCCTGTTCCGAATTCTAATTCTTTATAGAATCTTTCTTGAATTTCTTTTTCATCGCCAGATATATCTTTTAATTCTTTTTTGGTTTCTTCATCAAAGTAGTCGTCTTCTAACCATTGATTGTATTTCTCCATAAAATCCATCACAACAACCCCCAGTATCTGTATTGATAATAAGTATAATTTAACTGATAAAAAAGTCTTTGTCAATCTTATCCGTTTTAATCTTTGTACTTGAGTTTATTTTCCACTTTGCGACAATTTTCTGAAATATACCTTATTCGTTGGCAGCTTCTTGCAGTGTAAATAGGAAACTTCTTTGTTTTTGCGTTTCACCCAGACTGATTGGAATATGAAGAGGACTGTATCCATCCTTTATGAGAGAAATCTTGTGCTCTCCATAAGGAAGCTGTGTTTCCATCGGAGATATACCCATAAAACTGTCATCGATATATACTTCTGCTCCGGTAGGATTGGTGTCTATGGATACTTTTACTAATTGTGGAACTTCTTCTTTTTGAAGGTCTACATCTATTCTTATGCTTTCTTCATTCATTTTGAAATCCTTGTTCCAATCTTTGTAGCCTTCTTTTTTGACTACCAAATGGTAATCTCCATATTCTAAAAGAATCGTTTCATTCCCTGGATATTCCACATTATTAATAAAGACTTTATAATCTGAAACGCCTTTTGCAACTACTTTAAGCTTTCCAACTTTCTTTTGCATTTCCCCTAAATCTATGTTCACCGTTTGCATGGCATCTACTTGAACATTTTTTACAATGGGTTCATAGCCCTCTTTTTTGATGACAACTTTATGAGCGCCTTCAGTAACCGCAATATTTTTAGCTTCTTTAATAGAAACGCTCATGCCGTTATCGACTTCTACCATCCCTTCTTCATCTTGTGAAGCAGTCACATTAATATATCCATGGGATGCCTTAACATCAATAAACCAAACATAATTCTTATAGCCTCTTAAAGTAAGCTCATCTATGGAATCTATCTGATCTAACGAAATCGGCTCTCCTTTATACATGGAAATGAGATTGTTGGTATAGGTATATATATTGTTTCCTATTTCTATGGTTTTTCCTTCTAAATTGATTTTTATGTTTTTAAGGCGATCTTGCTCCCAGGCTTCTCCAGTGATTCTGAGGTATTTAGGTACCATACTTCCCTTATCGTATTTTGTCTCAATCATATCTCCGACTTTAAATTCTCTTAAACTCATGGACTGCCCATATATGTCTTTCATTTCAACACCGTTTTCAATTTGAAGCACGATTTGTTTTTCATTCTCTACATTGAGTATGGTTATGGAATCATTTCCGGCATCTTTTAGTACAACGCCTATAACTTCTTCCATCTCTCCTGTTGCTTTGCTTTCTACAGGGGTTTTATCTTCTGCTGGAGCTTCTTCCTCCTTAATCTTAGTATTCTTTTTTGTCATTGTAGAAGCTACGATAAAAAGGGTAAGGACTAATATGAATAATCCTCCTAATCCCGTTAAAATCATGAATCGAATAAAGTCAGACTGAGCTTTTGCACTGCTTTTCTTCTTTTTGTCAGACATCTTAACTCCCTCTTTTCAATTCAGTTTTTGTACAAGTTCCATTATACACTAAGAAAGACACAAAAAAAAGAAACCTTTTAGGCTTCAAAATATTCAATTAGAGCGTTTCTATATAATCTATAAACTGAGCGACATTATCTTTCTGCTCTATAATAAGATTTAGTTTTCTTAAAAGACTCTGAGAGGCCCATGATCTTCGTGTATTATAATACCGGTTGCATACCTTTAAAAAATCATCTGGAAAAATTAAGAGACTGATTAAAAGATGTTTTTCTTCATCTATATTGACTTTGTCCATATATAGAAAAAGAAGCTTAGATGCAATGTGAATATCCCAGTTGTGTTTTTTCATAATCTTTTTTAAAACAGAAACCAGATCATAAATGGGAAGACCGTATCTGCATTCTTCAAAATGGGTGACATATAAATTACCGCTGGGAACCATAAGTAAATTATGATATGTATAATCATTATGGCAAAAACATTTTTCTTTTTTTACTTTTTGACTGATTTCATTAGAATTAAAGTTTTTAAGCCATTCAAGGACTCTTAGACAGAGTTCTTCATAATACTTATAATGCTTTAAAAATAATAAGTCAAAATCACTCATACGGCTTTGCCTGTTAATTCTTTTCTTCATTGTGGACAATTCATTCATTCTTTTTTTGATGACCAAGGGCAAACTTCTTTCATCATATTTAATGCGGCTTCCTTCTACCGGAATCATACCTTTGGATACCTTGTGCATATCTGCCAAAGTAGAAACCGCTTTTTCAATATCCTCCAAACTATCAAAATCGCATTCTCTTCCATCCACCCAGTCTGTCATGACATAGATTGTCCCTTCATGGATATAATAGGGGGCATTACTTTCAGAAATATAAAACCGATCAACCCATTTGAACCCATTTTGATACAAATGCTCCTTGGCACTATGTTGAAAAAGAAGCTGCGGGATATCTCCATCCACTGCTTGAATGACTTTTATTCCTTGGTTTGTCTCACATATAAAAGAATTTCTAAAGTGCGTATAAGTTTCAAGCTTATATCCAAATCCTTTTACGATTTCTGGGTTTAGCCCTTTCACTGTCTCACCCCCGCTCTATTTACGAATTCACGATTTTAGTGGATTCTATATATATTTATGAGGATGATGAAAAAAATATGAGGACAGGAATTTCCGATTTTCATCTAATTTACAATTTGTTCATAAATTGTTCACAAGGGTAAATTATACTATATATGATTATTACCTCAAAAGGAGTGTTTTTATGATAGAGGTCAAAAGTTTGTCCAAAACTTATGGCTCCTTAAACGCTGTAAGTGACATTAGCTTTTCTCTTAAAGAAGGGGAAATATTAGGATTTTTAGGGCCTAACGGAGCCGGAAAATCAACCACCATGAATATGATATGCGGTTTACTGGTTCCTGACGAAGGAACGATCGTAATTAATGGAATAGATTTATTAGAATCCCCAAAAAAAGCCAAAAGACATATCGGTTATCTTCCTGAAACTCCACCATTATATCCTGAGATGACTGTTATGGAATATCTTAAATTTTGCTGCGAGCTAAAGGGAATCCCTAAAAAAAGTAAAGAAGAATGTATAAGAGTAATGAATCTCTGTGGTATTGAAGATGTTCAGAACAGGCTCATTAAAAATCTTTCAAAAGGGTATAAACAAAGAATAGGAATCGCTGCCGCTCTCATTGGCGACCCAGATGTACTGATACTGGATGAACCAACTGTTGGCCTGGACCCAAAACAAATCAGAGAAATTCGAACAATGATTAAATCCTTAGCAAAAAATCATTCCATTATACTAAGCTCCCATATCCTTCCAGAGGTGAATGCCCTTTGTGACAGGATTATTATCATGAATAAAGGAAAAATTGCTGCCATTGATACCCCTGAAAATCTTTCTAAAGATTTTCAAAGTGTTTCTAAACTTTATGTAGAAGTGGAAGGTCCAAAAGAAGATGTGCTGTATACGATTTCCTCCCTTCAAGGAATTCTGTCCGTAGAAGTGGTTAAAGAAATAGGTGAAATAATCTTTGGATATCAAGTGGAAGGTGAAAAAGATAAAGATTTACGCCGTCCTTTATTTTATGCCCTAGCAGAGGGCCGAATGCCTATTTTGGAAATGACGGTTAAAAAGATGAGCTTAGAAGACGTCTTTCTTCATATTACTTTAAATGAAAATACCAATGAGGAGGAATCAAATCATGTGGACCATCTGTAAAAGAGAATTAAAGGGATACTTTTACTCTCCTCAAGCTTATATATTAATGGGATTTTTTCTGCTTTTGACAGGATTTTTATTCAGCGACTTTGTAATCAGAGGAAATTCTCCCAACATTCAATATGCCATGTCCAGTTGGCCTATAATATTTTTATTCATTGCACCTATGTTAACAATGAAACTTTTTACAGAAGAAAAGAAGAACGGCACAGAAAAACTTATTTTTTCTTCTCCCATTTCAGTGGAAAAAGTCGTACTTGGGAAATTTTTTAGTGCCTGTTTGGTTTATTTGATTGCCTTAAGTTTAACATTGATTCATGTCATCCTTGTGGTTATTCTTGGAAAACCTGATATGGGAATTATCTTTTCCTCATATTTAGGAAATATCCTTCTTGGGTTTGCCTTTCTTTCCGTAGGGGTTTTTGCTTCCTCCTTAACGGAAAATCAAATTATTGCCGGAATCATAAGCTTTGGCTTGTTGCTCTTTTTCTGGCTTGTGGATCTTTTACAAAGTATGTTTTCGGGCGTTTCAAAAGAACTTATTAAAGTACTGAGTCTTTTTGAACCCTACGCACCTTTTCAAAGCGGCATAGTCTCTTTATCCGGTGTGATTTATTATTTAAGTTTTACAGGAGTATTTTTATTTTTGACCATCAGAATCATCAGAAGTCGATGGCTTCAGTAGTAAAGCGAGGAGGTCCCTATGAATAAAAAAAAGTTTCAAAAACACCTTAAATACGGAACAAACTCGGTTATATTTACCATTGCCGTAGTAGGGGTTATCATACTTCTTAATTTGATGCTTAGCTCTAATCCGCTTAAATGGGATTTAACCCGGGATAAAATATATTCCCTTTCAGAAACAGGAAAAAAGGCTCTTAAAGATGTGAATGAAGAAGTGAAAATTTTATTTTTTGCAGATCCATCGGATTCTATTGCAATGGATGTCAAGCAGCTCTATGAAAACATGCACAGTATAAACGACAAAATATCCATGGAAATCATTGACCCAATGAAAAATCCAAGCCTTGTAAATGAATATCAGATTACTTCTATGTATACTTCTGTAGTTTCATCAAGTAAAAGAACAAAGCAAGTTCCTTCCTATGATTTAATCCGAACAAATTATGAAACGGGAGAACAGTATTTTGATGGCGAAGGAACCCTTATTCAGGCGATTTTAGATGTTACCGCTGAGAAGCAGACTAAGGTATATATTCTGGAAGGCCATGGGGAGTTTCAAAAAGATCAGGACTTAGTGGTCCTAAGTTCTCTTCTGGAACAAAAGGGTGTATTGGTTGAGAGCTACTCTCTGACTGGAAAGACCAGCCTCCCTGAGGATGCAGATATCATCTATATCATTGGCCCTCAGTTTGATTATACTTCAGAAGAAGTTAATGCCTTAAAGGATTACCTTGATAAAGGCGGAAAAATGGTATTGGCTTTTAATCACTATACTGAGGGAGAAAATTTTAATAATCTAAAAGAACTTTCTGCTTCTTACGGCATTCATGTAGAGGATAGTATCTTAACCGATCCTACCCGTAATTATTCCGGAGATGAAGAGACCCTTATTCCCGAATATGTTTACCATGAAATTATAGAAAAATTAGATGAAGATAGAATAGCGACCATTATTCCCAAAGCAAGGGGGCTTTCTGTTAATGAAAAAGAAGATATAACTACCAGTGTCATACTACAGACTTCTGAAGAACGACCTATTGCCATAGCTTCTGAAAAAGAATTAAATGATAATAAGAAAACACAGCTTTTAGTCATTGGAAATGCTTTCTTTGCCCATGATCAAGTCATTGGTCTGGCGGGAAACACTGAAATCTTTTTTGGCGCATTAAAATGGTTCAGTACGGATTCTGCTATAGTGGATATCCCTCTAAAAACCTATACCTCAGAGCCTTTAGTGTTAGTAGGAAGCCAGGCGTTTTTAATCTTTAGTATATCTGTTTTACTCATACCACTTTTCGTCTTTGTATTTGGCGGAATGATATACTTTAGGAGGCGGTCTTTGTGAAAAAGATTCTTCCAACCCTTATCGCATTAGGCTTATTTATATCGGTTTTTTCTTATTATCAGTATTTTCAAAAAGAGAAAGCCTCTGAAGAAGCTAAAGAAAACCTTATCTGGCAGGAGGACCAAAATAAAATTACAGAAATCAATATTATAGGAGAAAATACAAGCATAACCATTAAAAGAAACGGCACTACATGGGATATCACTTCTCCTATCGAATACCCGGCAAATTCCTATACCATCGAAACAATGCTATCCAGGTTTTCTTCTCCCAAATCCAATGGATTCGTTGAAGAAGAACCAGAGGATTTATCGGTTTACGGTCTTAATACTCCTGCTAAAAGCATTACTTTAACGGATGATACAGGCAACTCTAAAACTTTAAGCCTTGGAAATACTGCTCCTTTAGGAATGGGCTATTATGTCCTTGATAAAGATACAAAAAAAGTATATACTATGGATGCTTCTCTTTGGGATGAGATAGATTTAGAAGTGAATGCCCTGCGGGACAAAACTCTTTTATCTTTTAGCGAGGAATATGTAGAAAAGATTGAGATAAAAAATAAGGATACATCCTTTTCTATTACTTCCAAAGAAGACGGTATCTTAACCCGATGGTACAGCGGAGATAAAGAGTTAGATGAAGTTAAAGTCAATACCTTTTTAGCTTCTTTAAGAGGAAAGGTAGTCAAAGAGTTTACAGTGGACAATGCAGATGAGAAGACCCTCGAAGAATACGGACTAAAACATCCAAGGGCTGTAATCACTTTATATTTAAGTGATAAAGAAGATTCCATTTTAACACTGTATGTAGGCAATACAACAGAAGAAGATGAAGATACTTATGTTGCTTTAGAAGATAAAAAATTTATTTATAAGATTCAAGCAACTTCTTTGCTACCAGCAGAGTTAACCATAGATAGCTTTACAACAACAGAAAAGACAGAAAACTAATTTTTTCCTCCCTCCTACTTTTTATTATATAGGAAATTCAGAGGAATTTCCTATATAATAAAAACCCCATGTTATAAAGAACATATAGTTCTTCTATAACATGGGGTTTGTTTATAGCATATATTTTTCTTTGACATAGGAAAGAAGGATTTCTTTCTCATTAAACTCTGGATGCTCTATGACAATTTTAAGAAAATGTTCAAGCATTTCTCCTATTCTCTTTCCTTCTTTTATACCTATTTGAATTAAGTCCTGTCCATTGAGTGCTAAATCTTTTAAGGTAAAACATTCATTGTTTATTTTAATTTCTTCATAAATTTTATACAGGTTTTTAAGTTTGTCTTCTTTTTCTTGATAATATACTGGATTTTGAGCCTTGGCATCAGCGGATTGAACCTTTAATAAATCTAGGAAGGCTTCTTCACCTATATGATAGAGGACTTCTTTTACAGAGGGCTTGTCTTCTTTTATTCTGTTATCATGCCATTTTATAAGCTTTAAGATATGGTTCATACTTTTTTTATCAAATTTAAGTCTTTTCATGATTTTTTCTGCCAGTTCCACACTTTTTTCCACATGGCCGTAAAAATGATTGATGCCTTTTTCATCGGTGGTTTTATGTTCCGGCTTTCCAATATCATGAAAAAGTATGGTCCATTTTAAAGTCAGAATTTTATCCACAACTTCCAGTGCTTTAAGGGTGTGAATCCCCACATTATCCACATGATGTGGGTGGTTTTGTTCTACCGTAAAACATCTGTCCACTTCAGGGAGTATAAACTTTAGAATGCCTGTTTCATGTAACAGTATGAATTTATGAATGTAATCAGATAAAAGAATTTTATCCAGCTCTTCTTTAATTCTTTCCGCACTTATGTAAGAAATGAGATGGGCATTGGTGTTTATGGCTTTAAGGGTATTTTCTTCTATTGTAAAGTTAAGCTGAGAAGAAAATCGAATCCCTCTAAGCATTCTAAGGGCATCCTCTTCAAATCTTTTATTGGGATCCCCCACGCATCGTATACTTTTTTTCCAGATATCTTCTATGCCTCCTGTGGGGTCTATAAATCCTTCTTTAGGATGGTAGGCTATGGCATTCATTGTAAAATCTCTTCTGGATAAATCCTCTTCCAAATCATTGGTAAAGGTTACTTCCTTAGGCCGTCTGTGATCTTCATATATCCCTTCTATTCTGTAGGTAGTGATTTCAAAGTGTTTGTTGTTTAGGATAACCGTTACAGTTCCATGGGCAATGCCTGTATCATAAGTTCTTTTAAACAGTCTTTTAATTTCCTCAGGCTTTGCAGAAGTGGTCAAATCCCAGTCCATAGGCGTTCTGCCCATTAGAATGTCCCTTACGCAACCTCCTACAATATACCCTTCATAACCGTTTGCATTTAATGTAGAAATGATTTCTACTACTTCCCTTGGAATGTCTATTTTTTTTAGCATTGAATACCTCCAAAAGTTCTACATATTCCTTTATATATTATATTAGTTTTCCAAATTTTAAAAGCTTCCATGAATAAATTTATGGAAATCACTTAAACTATGGGTGAAAGGAGGCTATATCATGGATAAAACCGTAATCGCACTGTTTAACACAAGGCAAGACGCTGAAAATGCAGCTTTTGAACTTAGGAGTCAAAATCTTCGTATGGACGATATATCAATCGTTGCAAAAGATAGGGACGAAAATAATAGTGAAGGAGAACAATTAACCAACGATAATATTTCTGATGGAATTACAACAGGAAGCGTCCTGGGTGGTCTTGCAGGTCTTTTAATTGGCGCTGGTTCCTTTGCTATTCCCGGACTTGGAGTGATTGCCGCAGCAGGACCTATTGCTGGTTTACTTTCTGGAGCAGTCACCGGCGGCATCGTAGGAGGCCTTATTGATCTGGGTATTCCGGAAAGTGCTACCCCCCGTTATGAACAAGGCTTAAGAGAAGGTAAAGTGATTTTAACGACAAAAGCTACGGAAGAAAACGTAGACGCAGTGACAGATATACTTAAAAATTTTGGAGGATTTGATGTAGAGGTACACTAAACTAAAATTGCCCCTAAAATTAGGGGCTAATCTTCTTTATGAGCTTTCTTTATTTTACCCTGCTCGTGGCTCTATGAGCAGATCTTCTCGGTGAGCTTTTTTTATTTTACCTTGCTCGTTGCTCTACGAGCAAGTCTTCTTCTATAATATTATATTAACATCCATAACAAAGCAAATTGTGTTTTCCTAAAAATTTATTGAATTATAGTTATTGATATAAATAAGATTTTATCTGTTAATTTTTTTAATTAAATCTTCTACCTTGTCCTTAATCAACTTTCTTGCTTCCCTATACGCTTCTATAGGGCCTCCGGAAGGGTCTTCTAGCCCCCAATCTTCTCTATAGCTACAGGGTATATATGGGCACTCTACATTACACCCCATAGTAATCAGATAATCGACCTCTCCGGGAATATCTCTAAGTAATTTAGGATAATGACTACTCATATCTATCCCCACTTCTTCCATGACTTTGACTGCCAAGGGTTTTACTTCGGGATATTCTTCTGTCCCTGCGGAATACACTTCTAATACGTCACTGCCTAACTTTTTTGCCCAAGCTTCTGCCATTTGAGAGCGGCATGAATTATGGACACAGATAAAGGCAACCTTCTTTTTCATTTTACCTTTCCTTTCTTCTATATATAAGGGTGCCTGTCAGCCATAGACTGACAGGCACCGTTTTTCTTACTTCTAATATGCTTTACCCCAATATAACATATCTTTTGCAGGCTTTCCGCAGCATACGCATGTATCTGCTACTTTTTCCTGCTCAAAAGGAATACATCTGGAGGTAGCACCTGTTTCTTCTTTAATTTTATTTTCGCATTCTTCGTCTCCGCACCACATTGCTTTGATAAAGCCTGGAGTGTTTTCTACGATATGTTTAAATTCTTCAAAATTCGTTGCAACATAGGTCTTTGCATCTCTCATGGCTCTTGCTTTTTCCAGTAAGTCTTTTTGAAGTGTATCCATAAGTTCAGGTATTTTCGTTTCTAATTCGTCCATGGAAACGACGATTTTTTCTCTTGTATCTCTTCTTACCAATACAACTTGGTTGTTTTCGATATCTTTTGGTCCGATTTCCAAACGGAATGGAACACCTTTCATTTCGTATTCGCTGAATTTCCACCCAGGCATTTTATCACTGTCATCCAAGTCTACCCTTACGATGGAAGAAAGTCTTTCCTTTAATTCACGGGCTTTTTCAAGTACGCCTTCTTTATGGGCTGCAATAGGAATGATGATGAGTTGAGTTGGTGCAATTCTTGGAGGAAGTACTAATCCGCTGTTGTCTCCATGAACCATGATGACTGCACCGATTAATCTTGTGGTCATTCCCCAGGAAGTTTGATGAACATATTTTAATTCATTGTTTTTATCTGTATATTGGATGCCAAATGCTTTTGCAAAGCCATCTCCAAAGTTATGACTGGTACCGGATTGCAGTGCCTTTCCGTCATGCATTAAGCTTTCTATGGTATAGGTTTCTTTTGCCCCTGCAAATTTTTCTTTATCGGTTTTCTTTCCTTTAACTACAGGAATAGCAAGGACATTTTCACAGAACTCTGCATAAACATTTAACATTTTAATAGTTTCTTCCTGAGCTTCTTCAGCAGTTGCATGGGCTGTATGACCTTCCTGCCATA
>ERZ773359.5369-NODE-5369-length-12328-cov-27.921454_pt1 | contig 12328 bp, 10 predicted proteins | sample MGYA00374955_ERZ773359 | MGnify/ENA primary metagenome ERZ773359 (study PRJEB29098, sample SAMN04486028) | biogas fermenter metagenome | study: EMG produced TPA metagenomics assembly of the Biogas fermentation microbial communities from Germany - Plant 4 DNA1...
GCTTGTTATTCTCCTCCATATTTTCATAAGCCAACTCAATGGCCTTACCCAAACCGATGATACCAGGAATATTTTCAGTACCAGCTCGGCGATTGCGCTCTTGTGCTCCGCCATGTAATAGGGGAGTTATCTTAGTTCCCTTTCGCACATACAATGCTCCAACTCCCTTAGGGCCATAAAATTTATGAGCAGATAAGGACAATAGATCTATGTTCATATCGTTAACATCGATATCTACATGACCAACTGCCTGAACGGCATCAGTATGGAAGTAAACACCTTTTTCTTTTGTAATTGCCCCAATTTCCTTAATGGGCTGAATGGTACCTATTTCATTATTGGCAAACATTATAGAAACTAAGATTGTATCTGGCCTTATGGCTTTCTCAACATCCTGAGGATCTACCATACCATAAGAATCTACAGGCAAATAAGTTACCTCAAATCCATTCTTCTCAAGGAATTCACAGGTATATAATACAGCATGATGCTCAATAGCAGAAGTTATTATATGTTTACCTTTATTCTGATTTGCCAATGCAACTCCCTTTATAGCCCAGTTGTCAGATTCAGTGCCACCACCTGTAAAAAAGATCTCATCAAACCTTGCTTTTAGGGCTTTAGCTGTCTGTTCTCTAGCCTTATCTATGGCCTTGCGGGCTTCACGGCCAAAGCTGTGAACACTAGATGGATTTCCATAATTTTGTGTAAGATAAGGCATCATGGCTTCTAAAACTTCTTTTTTCATATAAGTAGTTGCTGCGTGATCTAAATAGATGTTTCTTTTCATCTAAAGGACTCCTTTCACAGTAAACCTAAAACAATTTCATATTTGCTTAGCTGTTACACTGTACATTAGTGTATTCTGTTCTTTTGTTTATTAATCTTTGCTCTCGAACCATGTCTTCTAAGGTTATGGAATCTATAACCTGATTTACACTATCTCTAATTTTTTCCCATACTATTCTTGTTACACACGCATCAGCACTAGTACACTCAATACCATCATGGTCATCTCTGACGCAATCTGCTGGTGCAATATTACCTTCTAAAGTTCTTAATATTTGACCTACTGAAATTTTGTCGGGAGTCGTTGCTAACAAGTAACCACCACGGGCTCCACGTACACTCTTGACTAGTCCAGCCTTTCTCATATTAGCAAACAACTGTTCTAAGTAAGCCTCAGAAATATTCTGTCTACTGGCTATTTCATTAAGCGGGATAGGGCCTTGAGATTGGTTCATGGCTAGGTCAAACATAGCTCTAAGACCGTATCTACCTCTGGTAGAGAGCTTCAAAAATAACACCTCCTAATCCCGACTAAAATACTATACTTTTACGACAAAAAAATAGTACCATATCCTAGTATTTTTGTCAACATTAATGTAGACTAATTTAGTAGATATTATTTTCTTTTGCTTTTTAGTATCTGCTCTAGCCGTTCCTTTATTCTTGCTTCTGCTCCTGAATTTTTAGGAAAATAATATCGGACATCTTTCAATTCATCTGGCATATATTGCTGTACAGCCCTGCCTCCCGGATAATCATGGGAATACTTGTAACCTTTTCCATGCCCTAACTGAGCTGCACCTGGATAATGAGTATCCCTTAAGTTTATAGGAACCTCTCCTATTTTTTTGGTTTGCACATCTTCCAAGGCCTTATCTATGCCTACACACGCAGAGTTTGATTTTGGTGAACAAGCCACCATTAAAGCTGCCATGGCTAAGATAATCCTGCTTTCAGGCCAACCTACCATTTGCACAGCTTGTGCTGCAGCTACTGCCACTTGTAATGCAACAGGATTGGCTAACCCTACATCCTCTGCCGCAGCTATGATAATTCTTCTTGCAATAAATTCTGGTTTTTCTCCACTTTCAATCATGCGTGCCAACCAGTGCAAGACAGCGTCTGGCTCCATATAATTTCTCATGCTCTTAATAAAAGCGCTAACTACATCATAGTGATTATCTCCATCTTTATCGTATCTAATAGCCTTTTGTTGGACGCATTCCTGTGCTACCTCTAAAGTTATGTATATAACTCCATCATTATTAGGTGGAGTAGTTAGAGCAGCTAACTCTAATGCATTTAATACTGATCTGGCATCCCCTTCGCTCATACGAATAATATGATCCACTGCTTCAGGCTCTATTTCTATTTTTTTATTGCCTAATCCCTTTTCTTTATTGTTAAGGCAATTATAAATAAGTTTTCTCAAATCTTCATCGGTTAAAGGAAGAAACCTGAAAATTGTAGATCTAGATAGCAAGGCTTTATTTACCTCAAAATATGGATTTTCCGTGGTCGCGCCTATAAGTATAAAGGTACCATCTTCTACGTATGGAAGTAATGCATCTTGTTGTCCCTTATTTAGCCTATGTATTTCATCAAAAAATAAAATTACTTTACCCTTAGGATTAAGCAGATAGTTTTGAGCTTCATGTGCTATTTCCCGTATCTCCTTTACTCCTGCTGATACAGCATTTAATTGTTTAAATGGATACTGAGTCTCCTTTGATATAATCTTAGCCAAAGTAGTTTTACCTGTGCCAGGTGGTCCATAAAAGATAGCGGAGGTAAGCCTATCAGCCTTTATAGCCCTATATAGCAGCCTATTTTTACCTATGATGTGTTCTTGCCCGATAAACTCCTCCAAAGTTTCCGGTCTCATCCGGGCTGCTAAAGGCATATTTTTTGTCATTTGTAAGCCTCCTTTTATAAATTTGTTTTAGTATAATGCCTATGAATAAAATGGCTATTGATAAGTGGACGTCATCACTGATTTTACTTTAGAAAACATATTGTTTACTCCAAATCAGTAATGAATCCAACCTTCAATAGCCATTATACCACTTATAAATATAAACTTAGAACAAATTATCAAAAATAAAAATATTACTTTAATAATCCGCCAGGATATAAGGGAAATCTGTTACATAGGTCATCTACAATCTCTAACACTTTTTTGCGATTGCTTTCAACATCCTCCAAAGCAAGGGAAATAGCTTTTGCAATGTCTTTCATTTCTTCAGTTCCCATACCCCTGGTGGTTACAGCAGGAGTTCCTATACGGATACCGCTTGTTACAAAAGGACTTTGAGGATCATTGGGTATAGTGTTCTTATTAGTAGTAATTCTAACACTATCTAAAATCTTTTCAGCATCTCTACCAGTCATGTTCTTATTTCTAAGATCTATAGTCATTAAATGATTGTCTGTGCCCCCTGAAACCAAAGCAAATCCTTCAGCCTTTAAGGCCTCAGCTAACGCTTTGGCATTATCAACAATTTTTTGCTGGTATTCTTTAAATTCTGGACTTAAAGCCTCTAATAAACAAACAGCTTTAGCAGCAATAATATGCATAAGAGGCCCACCTTGGGTTCCAGGGAAAATAGCTTTGTCAATGGCCTTTGCATATTCTTTCTTACACAGAATCATACCGCCCCTAGGTCCTCTTAAAGTTTTGTGGGTGGTAGTAGTAACAAAATCTGCGTAAGGTACTGGATTTGGATGCAGACCTGCTGCTACCAGTCCCGCAATATGCGCCATATCCACCATCAAATATGCTCCTACTTCATCAGCTATATCTCTAAACTTTTTAAAATCAATAGTCCTAGAATAAGCACTTGCACCAGCTACAATTAATTTTGGTTTGTGTTCAAGGGCTAAATCTCGCAATTGCTGGTAATCTATATATCCTGTCTCTGAGTCAACGCCATATGGAACAATATTAAAATAAGTACCTGATATATTTACAGGGCTACCATGAGTTAAATGCCCTCCATGGGCCAAATTCATACCTAATATGGTATCCCCAGGTTTCAAAACAGCAAAATAAACGGCCATATTTGCCTGAGCACCTGAATGGGGCTGAACATTAGCATGTTCTGCGCCAAACAACTTCTTTGCCCGGTTTATAGCTAGCTCTTCAACTATATCTACATATTCGCAGCCACCATAATACCTTCTACCGGGATAACCCTCTGCATATTTATTAGTGAGATGGCTACCCATAGCTTCCATTACTGCTAAGCTAACAAAATTTTCCGAAGCAATAAGTTCGATATGGCCTTGCTGCCTATCAAACTCCTTTTCCATAGCTTCGGCTACTTCGGGATCTACCTTAAATACTTCTCTTAAGCTTACCACTTCATTACTACCTCCATACGTTTTTAAGAATTTTATATAAAATGTTCGACATCATTAGTCTTATTATAATTATATTATTGAACTTTGACAAGGACTTTAATGAATAAATATTAAAAAAGCTGGTATAAATCCAGCTTTTTATAGAGCTTTTTGTATAAATTTTTCTAGTTCAGCCTTAGGTCTAGCACCCATTATTTGATCTACTATTTCACCGCTCTTAAACAAAAGCAATGTTGGAATGCTCATTATCTTAAATCTTGATGCTAGATCCCTATTATCATCTACATTAACCTTTGCAATCTTAACCTTGCCGTCAAATTCGTCTGCTAGTTGATCAATTATGGGCGCTATCATTTTACAAGGGCCACACCAAGCTGCCCAAAAATCTACTAGGACAGGTATATCAGAATTCATAACTTCTTGCTCAAAATTGTTTGAGTCTAGAACAACAACTTTATCACTTGCCATTTTCCATTTCCCCTTTCGAAGATAAATTTATAATTGATATCATCTTAGGAGTGTAGTCTCCTTTTTTATTTAACAAAGGGTCTACTACCCTTATGGCTACAAAAGAAAGTATTGTAAGTATTATACCGCCAATTGCTCCGTATAATTCAGTATCTTGGGATAATTGCTCTGCTAGAGCATATCCAACTACAACCCCAATTATAAGAGCAATTAGTGGTATCACATATGCTATAGTAGATGCTTTTAGAATGGAGATTGACTTTAGTTCTAACTCCACCCAATCTCCAAGCTCAGCTCCAAGATCATTGGCTACAGGTATTAAAATTTCATTTTGATCTTTTTTCATACCACAAGCTGTACATGATCCGCAGCTAGATTTTCTCTGTATCTTGATGATAGCAGTTTTATCTTTTATATCGGCAACCTTGCCAATCTCTCTCACATACATCAGTCCCTTTTAGCCGATATTTTACACATGATTATACATAACCAATTTTGCAAAAACTAAACATCCTTATTCTCTATCTTTTTATCTATACTTATATGCAATTCCTTAAGCTGCTTTTCATCTACAAATGAAGGTGCATTGGTCATGAGATCAGATGCATTCTGTACTTTGGGGAACGCAATTACGTCCCTAATAGAGGTTCTGCCTGCTAACAATGCTGCAATTCTATCAAGGCCATAAGCAATTCCTCCATGAGGCGGCGCTCCATACTTGAAGGCCTCCAACAAGAATCCAAACTGCTCCCATGCCTTTTCCATAGTAAAGCCTAGTGCTTTAAACATTCTCTCTTGCAGGGACATATCATGGATTCTTATACTTCCGCCACCTATCTCGTTACCATTTAACACCATATCATAGGCTTTTGCCCGCACCTTGCCTGGCTCAGACTCTAATAAGTGCAAGTCTTCATCCATAGGTGAGGTAAATGGATGATGTTTTGCTACATATCTGCCTTCTTCCTGGTCATATTCAAATAGGGGAAATTCAGTAATCCATAATATGTTATATTGATCTTTTGGAATTATATCAAGACGTCTTGCCAGTTCTAATCTCAATTGGCCAAGGGCTTGGAATACAATTTCATTTTCATCAGCTATAAACAATAGAAGATCTCCAGGCTCAGCCTTTAAATGGTTTAAAAGACTATCAAGCTCTTCCTGGCTTAAAAACTTGGCAATAGGGGATTTTACACCCTCTGGCGTAACATTTATCCAAGCCAGGCCCTTTGCCCTATAGGTTTTTACAAACTCGCCTAAAGAATCAATATCTCTTCTTGAAAACTTATCTCCAGCCCCTTTTGCATTTATGGCCCTGACACTGCCACCCTTTTTAACTGCTCCGGAAAATACTTTAAATTCCGAATTGGCAACCAAGGAGCTAACATCAACAAGCTCTAATCCAAATCTAGTATCAGGCTTATCTGAACCATACCTTTCCATAGCCTCTTTATAGGTCATACGTTTAAAGGGAGTTGGAATATCTATATCTAGAACCTGCTTAAAAATATGAGCTATCATTTCCTCATTTATAGTCAAGACATCATCTATTTCTACAAAGGACATTTCGATATCAATCTGAGTAAATTCAGGCTGTCTATCGGCACGCAAGTCCTCATCTCTAAAACATCTTACAATTTGGTAATATCTATCATAGCCAGCCAACATAAGTAGCTGCTTAAATAGCTGGGGTGATTGAGGTAGAGCATAAAACTTACCAGGGTGAACCCTACTAGGTACCAAATAATCCCTAGCACCTTCTGGGGTGCTCTTGGTTAACATAGGAGTTTCAATCTCCAAGAAGCCTCTTTCATTTAAAAAGTTTCTTACCTGACTGGCTATTTTATGTCTAATTATAAGATTTCTCTGCATTTCAGGCCTTCTAAGATCTAGATACCTGTATTTATATCTTAACGCCTCGCTTACGTTGGTATTATCCTCAATATAAAAGGGTGGCGTCTCTGATTTTGATAGGATCCGAAGCTCCTCTGCTCTTACTTCTATTTCACCTGTAGCCATGTTAGGATTGATGGCTTCAGGGGCCCTATTTACAACCTGTCCCCTACAAGCAATAACATATTCACTGCGCAAAGTGGCTGCTTTGTCAAAAAGGTCACTAGATTCCTCTTGATCGAAAACCAACTGTATTATTCCCGTTCTATCTCTTAGAGTAACAAAAATGAGGCCACCTAGATCACGACGTCTTTGTACCCATCCCATAAGGACTACGTTCTCACCTACATTTTGTGATGTAAGCTCACCGCACATATGAGTTCTTTTGAGTCCCTTAATTGATTCTCCCATTTTATTTCACCGCCCCTTTTTTGCTCTTTAAGTAGTCAATGACTTTATCTTGAGATACCAATTCTTCACTACCATCTATCATAGACCGAACCTTGATCTGATTATTTTGCAGTTCCTCTTCTCCAAGGATACATACCCATGAAACATTGGCTTTGTCGGCGTACTTAAATTGTGCTTTTATGCTTCTACCTACATGATCCATATCTGCAAGGATATTGTTTGACCTCATAAGCTGCAATAACTCAAAGGCTTTATATCTTGCTTGCTGACCAATGGTGACAAAGTAAACATCCCTAGCTTCTTGCTTAGGAATCTCTATTTTTTGACTTTCCAAAGCCAATAGCAGTCTTTCCAGACCTAATCCAAACCCGGCACCAGGAGTATCAGGACCACCGCACTCTTTGACCAATCCGTCATATCTTCCTCCTCCACATACGGTACCCTGGGCACCTATTTGGTTAGAAATAATTTCAAATACAGTCTTGCTGTAATAATCCAATCCTCTTACAATCAAAGGGTTTATCTTATATTCTATATTTATAGCTGACAGGAAACTTTGTAATTCCTCAAAGTGTGTACTACACTCTTCACATAGATAATCCAATATAATAGGTGCGTCTTTTACTATAACACCACATTCCTTATTCTTACAATCTAAAATTCTAAGTGGGTTCTTTTCATACCGTGTATTGCAGGTTTGACATAGGTCATCCAAATGATCCTCCAGATATTTTTTTAACACCTCATGATATTTAGGACGACAAGTTGGACATCCTATGCTGTTTATATTAAGCTCTAGTCCTTTAAGCCCTAGCCTATCAAACAGCTTCATGGCCAAAGCAATTATTTCACCATCTACGGAAGCTTCCTTTGCTCCAAAAACCTCTACTCCAAACTGATGGTGCTGCCTAAGCCTTCCTGCCTGGGGATTTTCATATCTAAAAACCGGAGTTATATAATACATCTTAATAGGCTGGGCAACATTGTGTAGACCATGTTCTATGTATGCCCTAACCACCCCTGCAGTGCCCTCAGGCTTTAATGTTATACTTCTATTTCCTTTATCAAGAAAAGTATACATCTCTTTTTGGACTATATCAGTGGTATCACCTACACCACGTACAAATAGCTCTGTATGTTCAAATATAGGAGTTCTGACCTCTTTGTATCCAAACAAGTCTGTGATTTCACGAATTATATTCTCTAAATAATGCCACTTATAGGATTCACTAGGCAATAAATCCTTTGTGCCTCTTGGCGCTTTTGTAAGCATCTTTTTCCTCCTTTTTCTTAGATTTTATATAGACTTTAATAAAAAAAACACTCACATCCCATTCTAGTATGAAAGGGACGGGAGCGTTTCCCGCGGTGCCACCCTTGTTGGAGAAATCATTGACTTTTCATTGACCTCTCCCACTTAAAAATCTAACGCTTTTTATGCGTACACTGCCTACTATTATTTCAGCAGGTCGGTTCTAGGGTTGTCATTCACTAGCTTATACTAAAGAGGTGCTTTCAGCCACGACACCTCATCTCTTTTTAGCTCCACTAGCTACTCTACCCTTCCTCACCTTTACTGTATTTAATTAACAAACACATCAATTTTCTAAATTATAATATCAGACGACTAAAAAGTCAACTTTAATTTTCTCTCTATCATTTCATCAACACGATTGATATATTCATCTATATTCTTAACATTGGGTGCACGCTCTATTCGTCCCTCTGACGGATAACAAAACTTAGAGATAGCTGCGGCTCCAAAGGCCCAAATTGTTTGCTGGTCCTCCATTATCTGCATATTATATATAGATTCCTTTGAAGGAATTGCAAATCCTATGTTCTCCATATTACCCAACATATATTTCTGTCTATATAGATAATAAGGCCTCATGCCCATTGATATTGCACCTTGATAGAATATATCCATCATATGAACTGCTATATCAGTAGGTGCAAATTTGTAATCATCTAGATTATCTTTAAGTTTAGACGCCCTTTTAACTGCTAAGGTATGAACAGTAAAATTGTCAGGACAAAGTTCTTTAATGACACCCATAGTATGATGAGCCTCTTTAATGCCTTCTCCCGGCAATCCCACTATTACGTCCATATTTATGGAATCGAATCCAATTTCTCTAGCCATATTAAAACAATGAACAATCTCTTCTGCCCTATGGTTTCTGCCTATAGCCTCTAACGTCTTATTGTTCATAGTTTGAGGATTTATACTAATTCTAGTAACATTGTGATCCTTTAAAAGCCTTAGCTTTTCCTTATCCATTGTATCAGGTCTTCCACCCTCTACGGTGTATTCTTTCCAATTCTGAAATCCCCAATATTTTTGAATGGCTGATAAAACCTTCTCTAACTGAAATATGTTTAAGGAAGTAGGGGTACCTCCACCTATATAAACTGTTTCTACTTCTATACCCTTTTCCTTTGCTACCTGGGCCATGATTTTGATTTCCTTTTCTAGGGCCATAATATAATCATCAATAAGATGAGAACAACGCTCAATAGTAGCCGAAGGAAAGGAGCAAAAAAGGCATTTGGTGGTACATATGGGGATATTAATATAAACAGATATCTTTTTTGGATGATTTTCTTCAAAAAATGGCCGCTGAACTTTTGCTATATCTATTAATAAACTCGCTTTTTCAGAGCTTACTCTATAATCATCATATAGTATATTCAGGATTTTTTCTTCTTCAAAACCTTCATCCATTAAACCATGAACAATCTTTGTTGGTCTAATACCTGTTAAGGATCCCCATTCCAAGCTACGGCCAGTAAGATCCTCCAGGACATCATAGAGCAAAAGTTTAATACAATTTTTTATTATCCTTCTTTGTTCAAATTCCGATAAGCTCTGATCTAGTTTACAAAGCTTATGAAACTTTCCTTTTAGCTCAGTTCCGGTGAAAAATTCTACTGTCGCTTCAATTGTGTTATCCTCTTTCCTAGTATGGTAACACTTAAATATTAAATCATTAATAGAAAACTCTTTGAAATCTTTATTAGCTATCTTTACTGTAACCCCTGGGAAAAAAGCTCTTACCAGCTCTGCCAATTCATTTATATACCCAGAGACTGTAGCAAAAACATATATAAGCAAGCTAAATCAATCCTTCCAAAAAGGGATTAGTGGTTTTCTCGTAACCTATGGTAGTTTTAGGACCATGACCAGGATAAACTAAGGTATTGTCGTCTAACACCAACAGCCTGTTCTTAATGGAGTTTAAGATTTGGTCCATACTTCCACCAAAAAAATCAGTTCTACCGATGGAACCTTTGAATAATGTATCACCTGTAAACACAACATTATCAGCTAGTAAGGATATGCTACCCAAGGAATGTCCAGGCGTATGAATAACTTTTAGTTCTATATCCCCTATTCTTATATTATCCCCATGGTTTAGCAATAGATCAGCTTGGGGCTGAACAGACTCTCTTCCCAGAGAAAGAGACAGATTTTTTGAGCCATCCACTAAACAAGGGGCATCATCCCTATGAATGGCTATTTGTGCCCCTGTTTTATCCTTTAACCAACCTACAGCGTCTATATGATCAAAATGTCCGTGGGTTAACAAAATATATTTAAGTTCTAGATTCCTTGATATAATTTTATTTAGTATATCCTCACCATTTCCACCAGGATCAATAACACCAGCCTGTCCCTTGACCTGATCGTAGATGATATAGGAATTAGCTGATAGTAATCCTACAGGCATTGTAATAATTTCCATTAAAACTTTGCCCCCTTGCATCTAAAAAGTCCTCTTACTATCCAATAGAATAGTTACGGGACCATCGTTTATGGATTCCACATGCATATGAGCTCTGAAAATTCCGGTTTCTACATGAATACCTCTATCCCTAAGTCCCTCTATATATCTATTATAATAATCTTCTGCCTTATCCAAATCAGCAGCATTACTAAAACTTGGTCTTCTACCTCTTCTGCAGTCACCACATAGGGTAAATTGGGAAACAGCGAGAATACTCCCGCCTACTTCCTTAATGGATAAATTCATTTTCCCATTCTCATCTTCAAATACTCTCAAATTGATGGTTTTATCTAGAATATAATCCAAGTCTTCTTTTTCATCATCTTTTTCTACTCCAAGATATACTAAAAAACCAGTATTTATAGCTCCAGTTACCTCTTGTCCAACTTTAACTTTAGCTGTACTAACCCGCTGTATAACAGCCCTCATGTAATCAATCACTCCTATTGTTTCAATGTTCTATGCCTTTACCCTATATGCATCTGAGACATCGTCTATTTTCTTTAGTTGTTTAATTACTTTCCTAAGCTGTTCTATATCATTTATTTCTATCATAATATTTATTACTACTTGTTTATCTCTAGTAGTCCTAGCATTTACAGCTGTGACGTTTATTTTCATATCCGACATAGCCTTAGTGATATCTGCAAGGAGCATCTGGCGATCTCTAGCTAAAATTTGTATTTCAGAACTAAAGGAAGCTCTATATTCATCTACCCATTCAACTTCTATAAGCCTTTGTGGCTCCACCAAAGGATCTTTTAGGTTTATACAGTCAGCTCTGTGAATGGATACGCCTCTGCCTCTAGTAATATAACCAATAATCTCGTCTCCTGGAACTGGATTACAACATTTAGAAAAGCGAATCATCAGATTGTCAATTCCCTTTACTTTGACCCCTTTATCATTAGCAGTATAAACCTTTTGCGGTTTTGTATCTTTCTTTGCAGTTAAATCCTCGGCTCTCTCCTGCTTATTTGCCTTCTTGTATTCATCAATAAGCCTGAAGAGTATCTGATTGGTTGTAATACCTCCATAACCTAATGCAGCATACATGTCCTCAGCAGAGTTGAAACCATATTTTCTCCATACTGCCTCTGGCCAATCCTTAGGTAAAAGTTGAGATAATGAATATCCCTGTCTTTTTGCCTCCCTCTCTAACATCTCCTTGCCTTTTTCAATGTTTTCTTCTCTGCGTTCCCTTTTAAAGAACTGTTTTATTTTGTTTTTGGCTTGACTGGTCTTTACAATATTTAACCAGTCACGGCTCGGACCACTACTAGATGATGACGTAAGTATCTCAACTATATCTCCCGTTTGAAGAACGTAATCTAACGAAACAATTCTTCCATTAACCTTAGCGCCAACACATCGGTTACCAACATCACTGTGAATAGAATAAGCAAAATCCAAAGGGGTGGCGCCTTTACGCAAATCTACTACATCACCTTTTGGAGTAAAGACAAAAACTTCATCAGTAAAGAGATCAATTTTTAAGCTCTCCATAAACTCTCTGGCATCCTTTAAATCACTCTGCCACTCCAGGAGTTGCCTTAGCCAGGCTAATTTTTCATCAAAATCTGAAGAGCTTTTCTTTCCTTCTTTATATT
>ERZ773359.5373-NODE-5373-length-12325-cov-5.653871_pt1 | contig 12325 bp, 18 predicted proteins | sample MGYA00374955_ERZ773359 | MGnify/ENA primary metagenome ERZ773359 (study PRJEB29098, sample SAMN04486028) | biogas fermenter metagenome | study: EMG produced TPA metagenomics assembly of the Biogas fermentation microbial communities from Germany - Plant 4 DNA1...
TTAAGGAGAAGATTGCCTATCTGCGCGGGGTCCTCGATGGCGAAGTGCCGCCGGAGGAGGGCCGGAGCAACTTCCTCATTGCCAGAATACTGCAAGTCTTGGAGCAGCTGGCCGCAGATGTGGAAGAGCTGAAAAGGGCTCAGGAAGAGTTGGACGAGTATCTGCAGGAAGTGGACTTCGACCTGGCTTATCTAGAGGATGAGTTTTTCGGTGACGAGGACGATTACGACTATCGCGAAGAGTGGGACGAGGATGCTGAGGACTCCTATGCTGAAGCGGAGTGCCCTGAGTGCGGGTATGTGATGAGGTTTGATGAAGACTTCCTGTTTGACGAGGGAGTTCAGATCCGCTGCCAGCGCTGTGGTGCCGTGGTTTTTGAAACCGATGACTACCACGAAATAGAAGAGGTCTTCAACGAAGACACCGAGAACGCAGAAGACGAAGAAGACTAAGTAGGTGTGCTTTGCCGTGACTGCCCCCAGGGGGCAGTCTTTTTTTTGTCATAACTTGTCCCCTTTATGCATAGAGTGCGGTAAGAGGTGGGTGATCATGCTCCGTTATCTGGCGCCGTCTCTGCGGGATGTCCTGGGCAGGGCCTCTCTGCAGGGACTAGAAGAGATCCGGCTGCGCCTGCAGCGGCCCCTGATGATCAAAGACCGAACGGGGTATTTCTACCTCTCTGCTCAGGGCTGTCCGTGTTCCCCCGCACAGGCTTATGTGGTGAGCCGAGACGATCTGGAGCGCCCCCTCCAGCTCATCACGGAGAACTCCTGGTATGCTTGGGAGCAGGAGATCTTAGGAGGCTACCTCACCTTGCCCGGCGGGCACCGGGTTGGCCTAGCGGGCCAGGCCGTATACGGCGGAGGTCAGCTGAAAACCATCCGCAGCATCTCGTCCCTGGTCTTTCGCTTAGCCAGGGCTGTGCCCGGAGCGGCGGATCCCCTGATGGATAGGGTGGTTGGGCCGGGCGGAAGGCAGCTGCTTTCCACTTTGATTGTCTCACCGCCGGGCGGGGGCAAAACCACCCTGCTCAGAGATCTCGCGCGCCAGGTGGCCAATCTGGGCTTTCAGGTGGTGGTGATCGATGAGCGCTCCGAGCTGGCAGCCTGCTATCAAGGCGTACCTCAGCTGGATGTGGGCCTGCAGACTGACGTGCTCGACGGCTACAACAAGGAGGTAGGTGTACAGCACGCCCTGCGCGCTTTGGGGCCGCAGGTGGTGGTTACCGACGAGATCGGGCAGGCCAACGACGGCTGGATCCTAGCGGAACTGGCCCGCAGCGGTGTGAAGGTCATGGCCACGTGCCACGGCGACAGCTGGGATCAGGTCAAAAAGCGAGCTTGGCTCAAAGACAGCTTGAGTGTTTTTCAGTTGGTGGTTATCCTCTCGCGCCGCCGTGGGCCAGGAACAGTGGAATCTGTTCTAAGAATCAGCTAGCGTTCATAAGCATAAGAGGACAGGGGTGAGGGTGTGAAGGCTTTTGCGGCGGTGCTCATCATCCTTTCCTGCGGCTCCATGGGTGTAATTGTGGCCGGAAGCTATGCGCAGAGGGTGCACCATCTGCGGGAGCTGCTCCGCTTTCTGCATCTTCTGGAATCAGAAATTCAGTTCAGCCGAACTACGCTGCCTAAGTTCCTGGCGGGGCAGGCGCCCCTGTTTTCCGGCGTAGTGGGGAGGTTCCTGGCCGTGCTCCGGCAGGGGTTGGAGGAAGGCCAGGGAGACAGCTTCCAGGCTATCTGGGAACAGGGGCTGGCCCTACTGGCTGACAACGGCCTGCCCTCTGCCGCACTGGAAGACCTGCGTGCCTGCGGCGCTGCCCTGGGACGCAGCGATGCTGCAGAACAGTGCAAGCACATCCAGCGGGCCTTGTTCCGGCTGGAGCAGGCGCTGGCCGCAGCGGAAGAAGAGCGGAGCCGGTATCAGCGCCTTTGGCAGTACCTGGGCTTCTGCACTGGCCTGCTTCTGGTACTGCTTTTGATCTAGGAGGGGTGGGCATGACGGACTTATCTCCCATCTACCGCATTGCCGGGCTGGGTATCTTAGTGGCGGTACTGAACATCTTCCTGGTGCAGGCCGATCGGAAGGAACAGGCCCAGATGCTCAGCCTAGCAGGGGTGATCATCGTGCTGTTGTGGCTGGTGCAGATGGTTGGTCAGCTCTTTTCCCATGTGGAATCGGTCTTTAGGTGGTGACCGTTGTGCTCTGGCTTCCCTTAGTGGTTGGTGCGGCCATCGCCCTCACAGTGTTCCAGGCGGAGTTCCGCGAAGAGCAGCCTGCCTGGGCGGTATTGGTGGCGGCTGCCTTTGCTGTGGTGGTGCTTCTGGCGCTGCTTCCAGAGGTAGCCAGTGTGGTGCAGGCTCTTACCGCCTTGGCTCGGGAAGGTTCTGTGGGATCCTTTTACCTCAGCCCAGTGCTGAAGACCATCGGAGTGGCCTACATCACCTCCTTTGGGGTGCAGATCTGTCAAGAAGCCGGGGAGGCTGCCATTTCCACCGTGATCGAGCTGGCCGGCAAAGTAGTGATCCTGCTTATTGGGCTTCCGCTCCTGCAGGCCATCGTGCACACTTTGTTTGGCCTTTTGGGACTGTAGCGGTGAGAGTCATGCAGCGTTTCGCAGCCGTCTCGCTTCTGACACTCTGCATACTTCTGGGCAGTTCCTTCCCGGCACTGGGTGAAAGGGTCCCAGGCGCCCCAGCCTTCCAGGATTCCATCAAAGCCCAGTTGGAGGAATTGGAGTTGGGCGAACTGCTGCGCTTTAGCGAACGTTTGGAGGAAGGCTACCAAGAGCTACTGCCCAGCCTCGACTGGCGCGACTTAGTGGCCGGATCGCCGGGTTCCGGCTCACCGGGGGATCTGGTCCTGCTGCTGGCCCGCAGCTTCTTAGGGGAACTCTATGTGAGCTTGGCTCTGCTGCGGCAGCTGCTCGTCATAGGATTGCTCACAGCCTTGCTGCAGCGGTTGAGCAGCTCTTTCGGCAGCCAAATGGTCGTGGACCTCGCATTTGCCGTCTGTTTCCTGGTTCTGGCGTTCCTTGGGCTGCAGAGCTTCCGCCAAGCGGCGGAAATCGCCCGCGGTACTGTGGCCACTATGGTGGATTTCATGTACTCTGTCTTGCCTGTGCTGTCCACCCTGCTGGTGGCCGTGGGGGGGATAACAGCGTCCGCCGTGTTCCATCCGCTGCTTTGGGCCACGGTGAGCATCATGGCCGGCCTAGTGGATCGCCTGCTTCTGCCTTTAATCCTGCTGGCTACGGCCTTTTCCTTGGTCAGCCAGTTCAGCAGCGAGCTTTCCTTTCCCAAGCTGGGCAGCCTGCTTCGGCAGGCGGTGATCACCATTTTGGGCGTGATGTTCATTGTTTTTTCGGGGTTCATGGTGGTACGGGGGGCTCTCGCTCCCATCGCCGATGGCATCTCTCTGCGCACCGCCAAATACCTAACCAAGACCTTTGTGCCCATTGCCGGCAGCATGTTTGCCGATGCCCTGGAAGTGGTTGTGGGGGGGTCCCTGCTCATCAAGAATGCCGTAGGCGTCTTCGGGCTGGTGATGATCCTTTGTCTGGTAGCGGCTCCACTCCTGAAACTTCTAGCCATGGTCTTTGTCTACAAGCTGGTGGGAGCACTGCTGCAACCCCTCTGCGACAGGCGGGTGGTGCAGACCCTAGAGACGATGGAGTCCTCCTTGGTGCTGGTCATGATCGCCTTAGGCACCGCGGCACTCATGTTCTTCCTGGCCATCACTGTTTTGGTGGGCTTGGGCAACTTAGCGGTGGTAATGAGGTGAAGGAGATGTACTGGAAGCAGTGGCTGCAGACGTTGTTGAGCTTGGTGGTCCTTTTGGGAGTGCTGGAGCTTCTGCTCCCCGCGGGAGAGCTGGCCAGGTTTGCCAAACTGGTGCTGGGCCTAAGCCTGATGCTGGCAGTGCTCCAACCCCTTACCCTCCTGGTAGATCCCGAGCTCCTAGGAGTAGACCTGGCCTGGCTGCCGGAGACAGGGTCTGCGCCTTATGTTCAGGACCGCGCCGAAAGGTTGCGGTTGGCCGCGGTCAGGGCCCTGTTGGAGGAGGGGGGCCAGGAGCTGAAAGCCCAGCTGGAAAAAGCTTTGGCGGGGATAGAGGCGGTTCAGAGTGTACGGGTTGAGCTGCCCTTGGAAAACGGTGCTGCTCCAGTCCGGGTTTTTATCGACCCCTGGGAGCCTGCCACGCGCCGAGAAGCTGAACAGTTGGTGTCGGCCCTGCTCAATCTTCCGCTTCAGCACATCGTCGTGCTGGCCTGGCCCGAGTAAAGGTGGTGCACCATGGGTGAACTTTGGAACCGCTTAACAGAACGGCAAAAGAAGATGCTGCCCTGGCTGGCGGTAATCTTGGTGGCGGGAGTGGGCATGCTCCTCGTTCAGCCCGCTTCCCGGCTGGAAGTAGGCGGCACGGCGCGCGAGCAGCCGCCCGTGGAACTGCAGTCAGAGGCGGAGGATACGCTGACCCGGGAGCTCACGGCGGTCCTAAACGCCCTGCTGGGCGGAAAACGCTGTACTGTTTTCCTGACCATGGATAGGGGCCCCGCGCTGCGCATTGCCTACAATGTCACTGAAGAAGTGCGCACTGGGCCAGAGGGAGTAGTGGAAAAGCGGCTAACCTCTACGCCCATGATCCTGCGCAGTGATGCGGAGCGGAGGGAGGTGCCCCTCATCCTGGAGCAGGTGGAACCTCAGGTCAGGGGAGTGCTGGTGGTTCTGGACGCGCCGCCCGATGCGGAGCTGCGCCTGGCGGTGGCCAGGGCCGTGGCCACCGCCCTGCAGGTGCCTATGTATCGGATCGAGGTTGCGTTCAAAAAATAGGGGGGATGGAAGATGGCAAGATTCTATGTGGTGCGGGGTAAGAAGGCCCTGTGGAATCTATTCATCTTGGTTGTGGTGATTGCAGCTTTAGTGTACATCTTCCGTGTGGAGCCCGCGGAGGAAGTAACGGTTGAGCCCAGCACTGAGGTGGAACAGGTGGTAGTGGTGGAGCCGGTGACGGTGCGCACAGTACCCACCAAGTTTGCCGAGTACAGGTTGGAGCGGGAACGCATGCGCAGCAGGCAGATCGAACTGCTGCAGAACATCGCCTACGATGCCAACACCCAGGGTGAACGCCGCGAAGAAGCCCAAAACCAACTGCAGCTGCTCATCGAGCGGATGACCAGGGAGACTGAATTGGAGAATCTGCTTAAGGCTCAAGGCTACTTAGATGCTCTGGTGCTTTTGGATCAGCAAGCTATCACTGTGGTAGTGCCGGTCACCCTAACCCGGGACGAGGCGGCCCAGATCGGGGAACTGGTGCATCGGCTCACAGGCCTGGGTCTGGAGAGGATCACTATCGTGGACGAAACCAGAGGTGTCTAGAAGCAGTATGCCTGGAGTCTCAGACTCGCGGGGTCTGAGGCTTTTTTCTTGAGAGAGGAAATCCGGAGGGGCTGCAGAAGTTCATAGCACACCAGAAGAAGAGGTGGCTTATGGATTTTGAACAGATCAAAGCGTTGATCCAGCTTGTGGATTCCAGTGGAATAACCGAGTTTGAACTGGAAGGGGGAGACCTGCGCCTCCGCATTCGCAAGGCTTCCACGCCAGCGCAGCCCCCTGCAGCAGTGCCGCCGGGCGCCCAGTTGGAGCCGGTAGCGGCCCCCATGGTGGGCACTTTTTACCGCTCACCAGCACCGGATGCCCCTCCGTTTGTCCAGGAGGGAGATGCGGTGTCCCCGGGGCAGGTACTGTGTGTGATTGAGGCCATGAAGATGATGAATGAAATAGAGGCTGAGCTGAGCGGTGTGGTGCGGCAGATTCTAGTGGCGGACGGCCAACCAGTGGAGTACGGCCAGGTGCTCATGCTCATCGAACGCAGGGCTTAGGTGGTGGAGCTGTGCGGAGAATTCTCGTGGCCAATCGGGGAGAGGTCGCTCTGCGCATTATCCGCGCCTGCCGGGAGCTGAGCATCGAGACAGTTGCCATCTATTCGGAGGCGGATCGCACTGCTCTGCACACCACCCAGGCAGATGAGGCCGTGTGTGTGGGCCCTGCCCCCGCGGAGCAAAGCTACCTGCACATGCAGAACATCCTGGCCGCGGCGCTGATCTGCGGTGCGGACGGGGTGCACCCCGGGTATGGGTTTTTGAGCGAGAACGCACTCTTTGCGGAAATGTGCGCTGCCCACGGCCTGGTGTTTATCGGCCCTTCGTCCCAGCACCTGGAATTGCTGGGGGATAAGGCCCGGGCCAAGGCGGTCATGGAGGAGGCGGGGGTACCGGTCATCCCAGGCAGCGGGGTCATCTCCAGCCGGACGGATCTGGTGGAAACTGCCGCGGAGCTGGGTTATCCCGTTTTGCTTAAGGCCAGGTCGGGAGGCGGGGGCAAGGGGATGCGCCTAGCGCAAGACCGCACTGAGCTTCTTCGGGTCTTTGACACCGCCCGAGCCGAAGCGCGGGCTTCTTTCCAGGATGATGCTGTGTACCTGGAGAAGTGCCTTCTCGGCGCCAGGCACATTGAGGTGCAGCTTTTGGCAGACAACTACGGGAATGTGGTGCACGTGGGGGAAAGGGAGTGTTCGCTGCAGCACCGCTATCAAAAGCTGCTTGAGGAGTGCCCAGCGCCGCAGATCAGCGCTGAGCTGCGGGCTAGGCTGGGAGCTGCCGCCCTGCAGGGCGCACGGGCAGTGAACTACCGGGGTGCCGGGACCATGGAGTTCCTTGTGGATCCCGCGGGAAACTTCTATTTTGTCGAGATGAACCCGCGGCTCCAGGTGGAGCATCCCGTCACCGAGCTGGTTTACGGTGTGGATTTGGTAAAGGAACAGATCCGCCTTGCCGCGGGCGAACCCTTGAGGTACAGCCAGGCTATGCTCAGCCCTAGGGGGCACGCCATTGAATGCCGCATCAACGCCGAGGCAGTAGCGCCCGGTTCTCGGCCGATTCCAGGAGTGGTTGAAAAACTGATTGTACCAGGTGGGCCAGGGGTGCGCTGGGATAGCCACATTTACCAGGGTTACTCCGTTCCACCGTTCTACGATGCCCTGCTGGGCAAGCTCATCGCCTGGGGTGAGGATCGGCAGGAAGCGCTGCGGTGCATGGAGCGGGCACTGCAGGAGCTGGTCATCGAAGGTGTGCAGACGAGCCTGGCTTTCCACCGTGCCGTGCTGCGCGACGAGCGTTTCCGGGCGGGCAGCTATTCCACGGATTTTGTGCGACAGTGGCTGGCAGAATCGGAAATTGTAGGATAAGGAATTGTTTGGTATAATAGCGGACAGGAGGTGTGAGCGATGTCAGAAAACGAACGCCGCAACGAGTTGGGCGATCTAAAGATTGCCAATGAAGTCGTGGGAATTATCGCCGGCCTAGCTGCCACTGAAGTACCGGGTGTGGCAGGGATGAGTGGCGGTATCGCCGGAGGCATTGCTGAGATGCTGGGGCACCGCAACTTGTCCAAAGGCGTTAAAGTGGATGTTGGCGCGCATGAATGCGTGGTTGACCTGTTTGTGATTATCGAATATGGCTACAGCATTCCCGAAGTGGCTAGGCAGATCCAAGAAAACGTCAAGCGCGCCATCGAAGTAATGACCGGGCTGGACGTGATGGAAGTGAATCTGCATGTACTGGGCGTGCACTTCCCCCAGGATAAGAAGGGAGAAGAGGAACAGGCGCCCGCAGCTAGGGGGAAGTGAGATGACCGTTCTCGACAGGGTATTTTTGGGAGTATGTGTTCTGGTGCTGGTGATCTCTGCTGGCTTGGTGGCGGCCACTCTGCTGGGGAGCGAAGTGCTTCTAGAGTGGTTGTCGGCGCCGAGCTTCGGTTTTGATGGTGCCTTAGTCGCCATCATTCTCGTGCTGTTAGCGGCCTATCTGGTGGTAATCATCGGCCGCGTGGAGACCAGGAAGTACATCGTTTATCCAAGGGAATTGGGTACGGTGCGCATCAGCGCAGAATGCGTGGAGAGCCTGATTGTGGAGGCCGCGGGCCAGATTCCCGGTGTGGAACAGGTGCGGGCTTCGTTCACGGATGTTGTGAATCCCAAAGTAACCCTGAAGGTTACGGCGTTTCCCGATTACAATTTGGGGGAGCTTTCTGAGGAGATTCAGGAAACCGTGAAGGCCTATGTGGAGAGGACCGTGGGAGTGGTGATCCAGGAGGTCGATGTGTCCGTTGTGGGGATCTCCAAAAGAACCGACACCGAACTCCCTGGGATAGCGTAGGGGGTGTGTGCAGTGAAGGAAAGGCTTGCGGCCATACTTGCTGCCCACATGGGCAAGATCTTTGGTGCGCTGTTGGGTCTCCTTGTAGGCTGGATCTTCATCGCCTACGGGATCCTGAAGGGTTTGTTCGTGCTGCTGTGCGTGGTGCTGGGACTGTATTTCGGCGCTGCCCTGGACTCCCCGGAGAGGTCCGACCGTTTTCTTGGAAGATTTTTGAGGTGATAGCCGTTGAGTAGACGTCTGGCGCGCCAGGTGGCCTTTCAGACCCTCTTTCAAATTGATCTGGCCAAGAGCGATGTAGAAACGGCTCTGCGGCAGAGATTGGAAGATGCGGAGTTAGATGCTGAAAACGAGGAATATGTGAAAACGGTGGTGCGGGGAGTCATCCAGCAGCGGCCTGCCCTTGATGCTCAGATTTCTGCCGTTTCCAAGGGCTGGCAGGTACACCGGCTTGGTTATGTTGATCGCAGCATACTGCGCTTAGCTATTTATGAGATCGTGTTTATGGATGACATCCCGGTGCGGGTTGCTGTCAATGAGGCTGTGGAGCTGGCCAAAGAGTTTGGCGACGAAGAGTCGCCGAAGTTCGTCAATGGGCTGTTGGGCACTGTGGTCCGGGATGGAGGCTTTGTATGAGAGTCTTCCTGGGCATTGACACGAGCAACTACACCACATCCATGTGCCTAATGGGCGAAGATGGGAAGATTATCGCCGATGAACGCATTGTACTGCAAGTAGCTTCTGGTTCGCGGGGACTGCGCCAATCAGAAGCTTTATTTCAACATGTGCAGAATCTGCCCAAGCTCAGCGCCCAGCTGCAGCCGGCCTTGGCGGGCTGTACACCAGCCGCTATTGGCGTTTCTACAAGGCCCAGGCCGCAGGAGGACTCCTATATGCCCGTTTTCCTGCCCGGTTGGAGCTTGGCTCACAGCTTGGCCAACCTGCTGAGAGTGCCCTGCCACGAGCTGTCCCATCAGGAGAACCATATTTGGAGCGGAGTGGCCAGTGCTCCGGGTCCAACGGGCCTTGAGTTTCTGGCCATCCACCTTTCTGGCGGAACCACAGAATTGACCCATGTGCAGAGGGACAAGCATACGCACCTGCTGGATGTGGAGCTGTGGGGCGGGACTTCTGATCTGCACGCGGGGCAGTTCGTGGACCGCCTGGGAGTGAGGCTTGGCCTAGACTTTCCTGCAGGGGAGGCCTTGGAAAAGTTGGCCGGCCAGACAGCAGAGGTCGTGCCCGTGCCCACCTTTCACCGGGAGGGGTTGGTCAGTTTTTCCGGCCCCTTAACTGCCCTGGAAAGACTTGTGGGGCAGGCGGAGCCCCCTGTTTTAGCCCGTTCCTGCATTTTTTCCATCGCGCGCACCTTAGTCAAATGGATCCGCTGGGCGGAAAGCCGGACGGATTGCCGGGAACTGCTGCTGGTGGGCGGAGTGGCCTCCAATGCGCTGATCCGCGCCGAGCTGAGGCGCAGGCTCCCCGGCTGGAAGCTGTTCTACGCCGCTCCCCGCTACAGCGTGGATAACGCTTACGGAGCGGCCTATTTCAGCGCCCTGCGGGAAGGAGTCCCGCTGTTACCTTCGGCTTAGGAAAGGGGAATGCCGGTGCAGCCAATCACTGTCAGTGAACTGACCAAGCGGATCAGTTCTGCCCTTGCCGACCCTGTGTTCCAGAACCTGGCGGTGGAAGGGGAGATCTCCAACTTCGTTCACCACACCTCTGGGCACATGTACTTTTCCCTCAAGGATGCCCACAGCCGGATTAAGGCCGTCATGTTCCGCAGCCGCAATCGTCTGCTGGCCTTTGTGCCCAAAAACGGAGACACTGTTATCGCCTTCGGTTCCCTGGGAGTGTACGAACCCAATGGAGAGTACCAGCTCTATGTAGAAATGCTCTTCGCCCAGGGAGTTGGAGATCTGCATCTCGCCTTTGAGCAACTCAAGGCCAAGCTGGAACAGGAAGGGCTTTTTGATTCGGCGCGCAAGAAGCCTCTGCCTGCGTTGCCCCGCAAGATCGGAGTGATCACCTCGCCCACTGGAGCGGCTCTGCGGGATATCATCCGGGTGCTCACCAGGCGCTATCCTGGAGTACAGGTATTGGTCTTTCCTGCCTTGGTTCAGGGCGAAGGGGCGCCGGAAAGCTTGATTAAGGCCCTGCAGCTGGCCCAGACCAGCGACTGTGATGTGCTGATCATGGGCCGCGGAGGAGGTTCTTTTGAAGAACTCAACGCCTTTAACGACGAACAGCTGGCGCGGGCCATCGCCCGATCTAATATCCCGGTTGTTTCCGCGGTGGGCCATGAGACTGATTTTACCATCGCTGACTTTGTGGCTGATTTGCGGGCCCCCACCCCTTCCGCCGCGGCTGAACTGGTGGTACCGCTGCAGGAGGAACTGCAGCGCGCCGTGGCTGCCCTGGAGAGGCGCCTGGCGGGGGCATTGGAGAGGAAGATCAGCGCCGAGCGGCGTTTCTTAAGGCGGCTGACCAGCAGTGCCGCACTGCAGAGGCCCGATTACCGGGTAAACCAGCTGCGGCAGAGGTTGGATGATCTGTTAACAGGCTTAACTCTGCACAGCACCCACAAGCTGGCTCTTCACCGCAGCCGGCTGGGCAGCGCGGCAGCTAGGCTGGAGACCCTTAGCCCACTGAATACACTGGGACGGGGCTATGCCATCTGCAGCGATGAGCAGGGGAGGGTGCTCCGCAGTGCAGACCAGGTAGACCCGGGCGATACGGTGAACGTGACGCTCTATCGAGGACGTCTGCTGTGCAGGGTAGAAGGGAGATTTGGACATGAGCGAGATGAAGCTGGAGGAGCTTAAGTTTGAACAGGCCATGGCCCGCCTGGAAGAAGTGGTACGCCTGCTGGAGCAGGGCGAGACCACACTTGATGAGTCGCTGGCCCTGTTTGAAGAAGGTGTGAAGCTGGCCCGTTTCTGTCACGAGAAGCTTGATGAGGCAGAGGCGAAAATCGAGATCATGGTCAAGGAAGGACGCATCGAACCGTTGGAGGTGGAGGAAGAATGAGCGGGCTGCCTCAGGCGTGGGCGAAGTACGTTCAGGAACTGGAAGAGATTCTGGCTCAAGCTCTACCTTCAGCGGAAACATATCCGCAGGTACTGCACGATGCCATGCGCTACTCCACTCTCGGAGGCGGGAAGCGGCTGCGGGCCCTGTTGGTGATGGGAGCCTGCGCCGCGGTGGGTGGCGATGTACAGAAGACGGGCGGGCTGGCTGCGGCGGTGGAGATGGTCCATGCCTATTCGCTGATCCATGATGACCTCCCCTGCATGGATGATGATGATTTCAGGCGGGGTAAGCCTGCGAATCATGTCAAGTACGGCGAAGCTATTGCTGTTCTTGCCGGCGATGCGCTCCTGACTGAAGCCTTCGCCGAACTGGCGCGGATGCCTGAGAAATACGGAGTGCCGCCCGAAGTGACGGTGCGCATCGTAGCCGAATTGGCCCACGGGGCTGGTTCCCAGGGCATGGTGGGAGGACAGGCGGTGGATATCCTCAGCGTTGACCAGCTCCCCGATGAACAGACCCTGCGCTACATTCACACGCACAAGACGGGAGCCCTGTTCAAAGCAGCCCTGCGCGGCGGGGCTCTGGTGGGGGGCGCTACCGCCGAAGAGCTGGAGGCCATCACCCGCTACGCGGAGTGGTTCGGGCTGGCCTTCCAGATTACCGATGATATCCTCGATGAAGTGGGCGATGCCCAAGAACTTGGCAAACCGGTAGGGCGCGACCAGGATTTGGAGAAACTGACCTATCCGCGGTTGTACGGGCTGGAACGCTCGCGGGCCATGGCTGCTGAGTGCGTGCAAAACTGTCTGGATATTTTGAGCGGCTTCCCAGAGGGAGCCTGGCTGCTTAGGGAACTGGCTTCGTTTGTCTTGCAGCGCAGCTTCTAGGCTTGCCCAGACAGTTTTGGGAAAAAGAGCGAAAAGGCGTAGAATTGTGTAAGTTCATACAGTCCCCTTGCCCGCGGAGGAATGAGTGTGCTATAATGAAAGCAACTTGGAGGTGGATGGCGCAGTATTCTAGTCGTCTACCCTATTTTTGAACACGGGCCTAAAAATCCGTTGCTGGCACATCGATGAAGTC
>ERZ773359.5374-NODE-5374-length-12323-cov-21.999103_pt1 | contig 12323 bp, 11 predicted proteins | sample MGYA00374955_ERZ773359 | MGnify/ENA primary metagenome ERZ773359 (study PRJEB29098, sample SAMN04486028) | biogas fermenter metagenome | study: EMG produced TPA metagenomics assembly of the Biogas fermentation microbial communities from Germany - Plant 4 DNA1...
CGGCCAGATCCACCGATGGTTGCCAAAAACCCCGCTCAAAAAGGCGGGAGATGGGGAATAACTCAGTACAGGCCTCCCACGGTTGTAAACCATCCATCCCATCGTTCACCTCCAGAGCTATTTTTACCGGCGGTAACCGGTTTTATCCCCGCCGCCCGGCCCGCCCCGGCCGGGAGAAACCCCGTACTATCCGCCAAAGGCCTGCACCGGCCAGTAAAGAGCCTTCCCGGCTGATAAAGGGCCTGCCCTGCCCGGAAAAATGCCTCCCGGCCGGGAAAGCCCGTCCTCCAATAAAAGGTCCGTCCTGGCCGAAAAAGCGCTTCTAGCCGGTAAAAGGCCTCCCCGCCCAGCTGGAGAAGACTACTCTTCTCAAAAAACTTCTTGGGTTTTTTTCCAAAAGAAAGGGGATGCTAAGAACGGCCAAACAGCACCGGTCCTGTGTATATTCCCTGATCCTTAGAGCCATATTATAAAGGTAATTACGGAAACAGGTCAGACTTTGACTGGAAGGGGGAGTGGCATTGAACCCGGAAAAACCGGTAAAAATGCCCAAAGAACAGCCTTTTTCTGCAGAAAAAGACCATAAAGTGTTGACAATAACCCGGGAGGAACTGGCGGGGAAATTCCAGAGCGAAGAGGAGACCAAGCGTTATTTCTCTCAAAAGACCCTGACCCCGCCGGACCCGTCCACGCCCTTCCCTGCGGTCATGGAAACAGAGACCGTTATCAAGCAGGAACGACGGGAAGAAAGCAGTTTCGAGCTCCCCCCCTCCTACAATGAGACCGCCGTTGTTTTATTGGTCCGGGATCCGTACTGGATCTATGCCTACTGGGACTTCCGGGCGGAACTCAAAGCCGAGCTCAGCCGGGTCTTTTCGGGGTGGGAGAAGGTCCCCTTGACCCTCCGGGTCTACAATCTTTCCCGGCGGCAACCGGGAACCGGCGACCCCGAGTTCTTTGATATCGCCATCAATCATTATGCCAACAATTGGTACATCAATGTCGGCGAACCGGATATGGAATACCAGGTTGACCTGGGTTATTATACCCTGGACGGGAAATTTCACACCCTTGCCCGGTCCAATAAAGTCACCACTCCACGCGACAGTGTCTCCCCGGTCATCGATGAAGAGTGGATGATTGTCGAAGAGAAATTCCGCCGTCTTTACCGCCTGGCCAGTGGCGCCGGTTGGGGTGAAAGCTCTGTTGAACTCGTCGAGTCTCTGATTAAGCGGTTGGAACGGGAGGCCGGCTCCGGTGTGGTCAGCAGTATTTCCAGCCCGGTGGGGGTCCGCCCGCGGGAACGCCGTTTCTGGCTGGTTATCGATACGGAGTTGATCGTCTACGGGGCGACGGAGCCCGATGCCTCCCTTACCTTGCAAGGACGCCCGGTCAAACTCCGCCCCGACGGTACCTTCACTGTACGGATGGCCTTACCCGACGGCATCCAGACCATCCCGGTAACCGCCGTCGCCAAGGACGGTGAGGAGACGATTACCATTACCACCCGGGTCACCCGGGAAACCGGCCAACCTGTAAAAACGGGGAGAGGTGCCGGCTGCGAGGATCCGGCATAAGCCGGGCGAAAGAAGGGGGATTCTTTATGGAAAAAGGTTATCTGGCACTGGTGCTCCATGCCCACCTCCCGTATGTCCGCCACCCGGAGCACGAAAGGTTTTTAGAAGAAGACTGGCTCTACGAGGCGATTACCGAAACCTACATCCCTCTGCTCCGGGTCTTTGAAAAACTGGCGGAGGACGGCGTCAAATACCGGATTACGGTGAGTATCACCCCGACGCTGGCGGCGATGTTCTCCGACCCATTGCTCCAAGACCGCTATCTCCGGCATATCGAACGCCTCATCGAATTGGCCGAGAAGGAAGTGGCCCGGACCTGCTGGCTGCCGGAATTCCATGAACTGGCCCGGATGTACCTGGAGATGTTTACCTATTCCCGCTGGTATTTTCTGGAGAAGTGTGGGAAAAACCTGATCACTCCTTTCCGGAAACTGCAAGAGGAAGGCTTTTTAGAGATTATTACCTGCGGCGCCACCCACGGATATCTGCCGCTCATGCTTCACCGGGAAGGGGTCCGCGCCCAGGTCCATTACGCCACGGAGTACCATACCCGTCTCTTCGGCCGCCCGCCGCAAGGCATCTGGCTGCCGGAATGCGGGTATAACCCGGGTGACGACGAGATCCTCCGCGATTATGGGCTGCGGTTCTTCTTCACCGATGCCCATGGCGTCCTGCACGCCTCGCCCCGGCCCAAATACGGCGTTTTTGCCCCGGTTTACTGCCCCTCGGGGGTTGCCGCCTTCGGCCGGGACCTGGAATCGTCAAAACAGGTCTGGAGCGCCCGGGAAGGGTATCCCGGGGATTACGATTACCGGGAGTTTTACCGGGACATCGGGTTTGACCTAGAGTACGATTATATTCGCCCGTATATCCATCCCGACGGGACCCGGATTAATACGGGGATCAAGTATTACCGGGTGACCGGCCCCACCCATGAGAAACAACCGTATATCCCGGCCAACGCCCGGGAAAAAGCGGCAATCCATGCGGGCAACTTCATGTTCAACCGGACAAAGCAGATCGAATACCTCGCTTCGATCCTGGACCGCCGGCCAATTGTGGTCTCCCCCTACGATGCGGAACTTTTTGGCCATTGGTGGTTTGAGGGCCCGCAGTGGCTGGATTTCCTGATCCGGAAGATCTATTACGACCAGAAGACCATCAGGCTGATTACTCCCAGCGACTACCTGGAGATTTACCCGAAAAACCAGGTCAGCCTCCCCTCCCTCTCCAGTTGGGGGTATAAGGGTTTTAACGAGGTCTGGCTGGAGGGAAGTAACGACTGGATCTACCGGCACCTGCACCAGATTACCCGCCGCATGATCGAACTGGCCCGCCGTTTCCCTGATGCCTCCGGAAACCTGCGCCGGGCGCTGAACCAGGCGGCCCGTGAAGTCCTCCTGGCACAGAGCAGCGACTGGGCGTTTATTATGAAAACCGGAACAGTGGTCCAATACGCGGTGAAACGGACCAAAGACCATATCGAACGGTTTTTACGGCTCTACGACGAGATCCTCTCCGGCAATATCAACGAAGAATTCCTGCGCAGTTTGGAAGAGAAGGACAATATCTTTCCCGATCTGGATTACCGGGTTTACGCCACGGCCGGCGGGTACGGCCGTCCTGTGGAGGCCATAGCCCTGGCGCAGTAAGATGAGGAACAGGATACGCATCTTCTGCTGGCGGCTTTTTCTTCTCCTGGCCGGGGCGCTCCTGGCCTTTTTCTGCCTGCCGCCGGGCGCGCCCAAGCAACCCTTGACCACCCGGGTCCTGAGCGACCAGGGCGAGGTGATTGCCGCCCTCTACAAGGAGCACCGGGAACCGGCGAATCTCCAGGAAATCCCGGATTTTCTCTGCCGGGCGGTCCTGGCCGTGGAAGACCACCGTTTCTATGAACACAGCGGTTTCAGCCCCATAAGCTTTTTCCGTGCCGTCTACCATAACCTCTTTATCCGCCAGGGATTGCAGGGGGGAAGCACCATCACCCAGCAACTGGCCAAGACCGGTTACCTCTATGCCGAAAGATCCCTGGCACGCAAGGTGAAAGAGGTTATTTACGCCTTCCGCCTGGAACTCCACTACTCAAAAGCGCAGATCCTGGAGATGTATCTCAACCAGATCTATTTCGGCCACGGCGCCTACGGGGTGAAGACCGCCGCCCGGACCTATTTCGGCCGGGAACTGGCGGAACTGAACCGCGCCGAAATGGCCCTCCTGGCCGGGCTCCCCAAAGGACCGGCCCTCTACTCCCCCTATCTTGACCGGAAAGCCGCAACGGACCGGATCAAAGTGGTGCTCCAACGGATGGAAGCCGCCGGGTACCTGGCGGCCGGGGAAAAGGAAGAGATCCTCAAAGAAGGCCTCCGCCTTCCCGGCTTAGCGCGCCAGCCCAGGCAAGCCCGGTATTTCCTCGACTATGCCCTGGAAGAAGCCGCCCGGATCCTCCGGGTCGACCGGGAGCGCATCAGTACCATGGGCTTGACCATTGAAACCACCCTTTCCCTCCGGTGCCAGCAGGCAGCGGAAAAAGCCCTGAAAAAGGGGTTGGCCCCCTACCAAAAGGGCGGCCAGCCGCAGGGCGCCTTGATCGCTGCCGACCCCAGGTCCGGGGCGATCAAGGCCCTGACCGGCGGGACCTCTTATACCCAGACCTCCTTTAACCGGGCAACCCAGGCCCGCCGCCAGCCGGGCTCAGCCTTTAAGCCCTTTGTGTACCTGGCGGCTCTGGAGGCCGGTTACACCCTGGCCTCCGCCATCCCCTGCCAGCCGCTCACCTGGGAAAGCCCAACCGGGGTCTACGAACCGGTGGATTACGGCGACCAGCCTTACCACCACCGGGAACTGAGCCTCCGGGAAGCGCTGGCCGTCTCCTGCAATATCACGGCGGTCTCGCTCCACCATGAGTTGAAAATGACGCCGGTGATCGGTATGGCCCGCCGGCTCGGGATTACTTCCCCCCTGCCCTCCCACATCTCCCTGGCTTTGGGCACGGCGGAAGTCACCCCCCTGGAGTTGCTCACCGCCTACCTTCCCCTGGCCAACGGCGGGCGGGCTGTTACCCCCTGGGCGGTAAAGGCCATCTACGACCGGTCCGGGAGGCTCCTCTGGCAACGCCGGCCCCACTCGCGGCAGGTCCTCGACCCGCGCCTGGCCTTCCTTGTCACTTCAGCCCTGGAGGACACTTTAAAGCCCGGCGGGACCGCGGCTGAAGCCGGGAAAAAACTGCAATACCCGGCCGCAGGCAAAACCGGCACCACCCAGGGAAACCGGGACGCCTGGTTTGCCGGTTACACCCCCCGCCTGGCGGCTGTCGTCTACATCGGCCATGACCGAAACCATCCCCTGCCGGGCGGCGGCGGGAAACTGGCAGCGCCGGTCTGGGTGGATTTCATCAACCAGGCCCTGGCCGGGGAAGGAAATTCCGGGTTCCCGGTCCCCCCCGGCATCGTCGCCCGGCCAGTCTGCCGGGAAACCGGGCTCTTAGCCACCCCGGCCTGCCCGCAAAAAAAAGAGTACTTTCGGGTCGGGCATGACCCGGTACTCTTCTGTTCCAAACACCGCCTTCTTAAACTCCAGATCTGCCGCGCAAGCGGGCTACTGCCGGGACCGTACTGCCGCGGGACGGAAGAAAAGGAATTCCGTTGGGGGGAACAGCCACGGTCCCATTGTGAAAAATGCCGGCCCCCCCTCACCCTTTGGGAGCTTCTTTTTAGTAGCGATCATCCGCAATCCGATCCGCCGGTACCGGCAGAATGATTAACCGTCCGGTCTTTAAAACGGTAACATCGGTGATACCGTTAATCTCCATCAGTAATTCCACGGTGGTGCCGTAGCGTTTCGCCAGGCGCCACAAGGTTTCCCCCGCCTTCAACGGGTAAAGGTGGGATTCGGGGATGGGCACGATCAGGTGCTGCCCGGCAAGGAGTTTTTCCGCGCCCTCATTTTCCGCCAGGATGCTCCTGGGACTAATCCCGTATTTTCTTGCGATTGCCGAGACTGTATCGCCGGGCTGGACCTCATAAGTCAGGCGCAAACCCGGTTTTACCGGTTTGGCCGCTGCTTCTTTCTGTTCTTCCGCGGTCGCCGGGGGTGTTACCGGGGGTGTTACCGGGGGTGTCACCGGCGGTGTAACCGGGGGCAAACCGGAAACCTGCCCGTCATGGTCTTTCCGGCCCAGTTCTGTCCAGCCTGCTTCATCCGGTTCGTCCTTTGTTTCCGCGGTTTCCTGGGTTTCAGTAATTTCCCGGACCTCAATAGCTACCCGGGGTTCGGTGGTTTCCCGGATCTCAGTGGTTTCATCGGGTTCAATGGTTTCCCGGATCACAGCAGCTTCCTTCTCCTCCGGCTGGACAATAACCGGTTCAATGGGGGCGGGTTCTTTCGTGCCGGCGTCCGGCCAAACCACCTCCAGATCCACCTCTTTTACTGCCGGTCTTCTTGCGGTACCCGGCCGGACCCCCTCCTCCTCTTCTTCATAAACAATATAAGGCGTGAGGAAGATGCAGATCTCCGTTTCTTCCCATGGTTCCTTGGTTTGTTTCTGAAAAAGCCGGCCAAAGAAAGGCAGCCGGGAAACAAACGGGACGGAGGTTATCGTCTCTGTATCTTGCTGCAGGTTCAAGCCGGAAAGGACAAAGGTCTCCCCTTCCCTGAGGCGAACCACGGAACTGGCTTCCCTGGTCCGTACCACCGGTACTTCCATACCGGTGGCGCCTATCCGCCAGCCGATGATATTGCTCACCTCAGCCCGGACCTTGACGGTTATCGTCTTCTCGTCATTGATCTGGGGCTCGACGGTTAAAAGCGTACCGGCCTCAATATATGTAACCTCGTCTTCGATCATGCCATCCCGGATTCTGGAGGTAATAACCGGCAACCGATCGCCGATAAAAATCCTTCCTTCCTGCCCGTCCGTGGTGGAAATATTCGGGTTAGCCAGCACGCGGGCGACCCCTTTTTCCTCCATTGCGTGCAGGGTCTGAGTGGTAACCAAGTTAAAGCGCAGGTTTGGGTCTTGAGTTAGATCAGCGCCAAGAGAAAAATGGGGAAATTCCCAGGTGATCCCCAGTTCTTTGGAGGCGGCCAAACTAATCTCCTCCACCCGCGCCTCAATGTTGATCTGTGGCATACGGCGGTCCAGCCGGGCAATGATCTCTTCAATATTCTGGTGTTCCAGAATATTTCCATGAATCGTCAACTGGTTTGTACGGGCATCGATCCCGATCCGTTCCTGCGGGACAACAACGCCAAGGGCCTTGACGACCTCCTCAGAAGCGGCGTACCGTAACCGGTAAACCCTGGTCTCCATTGTATCCCAGTCGGTAAAAGTCTTTTCCGTACCGATAATAACTGTCCGGCGCGGGACAATCCACCGGTAGGAGTAACCGTAGGTCCGGGCAAGTAACTCAATGGCCTCGCTGATTTTTAAACCGTGTTTCAGGTTGATGGTCACCAGTCCCTGAACATCCTTGTCCAGCAAAACATTGAGGTTGCCCAGTTCGGCCAGGCTCCGGAAGACATCCCGGATATCCGCCTCAAAGATGTCAAACTGGGAAAGCAGTTGCGTTTCGATTTCCGCTTCCGCTCTCACCGGCAGGGCCGGGCAGGACAGGGAAAAGAATGCCAGTGCTGCTAAGGTCAGAGCTGTTATTTTCCGCCTCTTTTCTTTGGTTAAAGCCATCCGGCAAGGAGATCTTCCGTTCCCGTAAGCCATTATTTCGCCTCCTCTTTTCGGCGCAACCGTAATTGCCCGCCGGTCGCCTGCAAGACCACCACATCCTGTCTAATCTCCACCAGCCGGTAATCGGTCCCGGGCAAGGTCTCTCCCAGTTGCAGGATAAAGGATTTATTGTTGTACTTGATAATTACCACCCGTTCCTCAGCGGTGGCGATGGTCCCCGTCCAAACCGGTTGCAGATGGACAACGGGTTTGCCGGGTTCTCCCTGGACCTCCGGTGCGACGGTTCCGGGCGGCAACGTACTTAACATTTCTTTACTTTCGCCGGTTCCGCCACTTCTTTCCGCAGACCGGCTCTGCGCCATCTTTCTTCTTACCCCCGCCGGTAAAAGGAAGGGATCCCGCGCCGGCCTGGTTGTGATCTCCCTTTTTTCTTCTACTTTCTTCTCTTCTTCAGGCAATGGCGGTACCACCCGGGGAACCCGTCTTTCATATGCCGATTGCTGGGGCGCCGGCCCGGCCGACCGTTCCCTGGTTAAAAAATCAAAAACCACAAAGCCCAATGCCAGGACCAGAATAACCAGCAAAATCGGGCTCGGGCTTTTTTTTGGCGCCTGTGTTGTTTTCTCTTCGCCAGCCATCTTGTCACCCCTCGGTCCTGACAATCAAGTCTAATTCAAGGTCAATATCGAGAACATAAGTTCCGGGATCATCCGCCTCACTGCGTGCCCTGACGCTCAATCCGGCTACCTTCATCAACCGGTCCGCCCTCTCCAGCAAAGTTAAAAAGCGATCCATCTGCGGGTAACGACCAGTGCAGGAGATCTCCCAGGTGTAAGCCTGGTAGGCGGGCTTCCCCTCTACCGTCCGGAGTTCTCCGCTCATCTGACAAGAATGGATCTGGATGCCGGCGGATTTTGCCAATTGCTCAATACTGACCACCACCCGTTCCTGCTCTTCCCGGGTGGGGGTGAATCTACGCAAGCTCTTTGCCCGTTCGTAGTATTTGTCATATTCCTTTTTCAGGCGGGGCAGATCCTCTTCAACCCGTCTCCGGGTCATCACAAGCTCAGCTTCCCGCTCGCTGACGATGGCCGCGTACTCCCGGCTACGGCCGAGATAATTAAACCCCGCCACCAGCGCCCCTCCGGTAACCACAAGATAAATAAGTATGCCCACAATCAGCCGGAGTAAATTGCCTTCGCTTTTCAATTCAGGTCCCCCCCGGCCTCTATTTCTATTTCAAACTGGTAGGAGGTTACCTCGTCCTGCGTAACCTCCCGCACTTCTTTTAAAAATGAAGACTGAAAGAATGCCACACCGTTAATATTCTCCAACAGCCGGCCCATGGCCCGAAAATTGAGGGAGTTTCCCCTGACGGTCAGCTTTTCCCCGGGTATTATCTCTACCTCTGTCAACCAGGCCTCCTGGGGTAAAGCTGCGGCCAGGCTCCAAAAAACCTCTTGGTGCGGGGGGTAAAGACCGCCGATCTCCTCCACTTCCTTCTCCCACTGGCGGACCTTCGCGATGAAAGCCTCAAGCCCTTCAAGTTCCGCCATGGCCGGATCGTAAACGGCGATCTGCCCTTCAAGCACAGCAATACGCTCCGCCAAGTTATTTGATGTTAAATAATTCCAACCAAAAAAAGCCAGTGACGCCAGGAGAACAACTATTGCCCCGGTGAGTAAAAAGACGCGCCTGAGTTCGACCAGCGGTTTTGGGCGGTATTCCGGCGGTAGAAGGTTAATCCTCACTCTTCGGTCACCTCCCGCATGGCCAGCCCAAGCGCAACGGTGTAAACCGGGGATTGCTCCTGGAATCTCTCAAAAAGCGCTTTCGGACAACGAACCCGTTCGTCGTAAACACCAACACTTACTTCTACCTCTAATTCCTTGGCTAAAAAGGCGGGTAAGTTATTAATCAGGGCGCTGCCGCCGGAAAGGATCAATCTGGAGATATTTTCTCCTTTATGCTGTAATTGGTAATAATCAAAGGAGCGGCGCAACTCCAAGGCAAGGTCTTTCAAACCCGCTTTAAGTCCCATGTTGACCTGGTACTCCCTGTTTTCCTGGGAAAACTCTCCCGGTTCAGCAAGGGCGTTGCCAACGGTCTTTTTAGCTGTTTCCGCCTCGTTCCCTTCCAGCCCTGCATATTTGGCCACCAGTTCGGTCAGGCGGTTACCTCCTACCGGGAGAATCCTGGTAAAATAGGGAATCGCAGCCCTGGCGATCACCAGGTCGCTGCTGGCGGCGCCAATATCCAACATGGCCACGCTCTCCGCCGGCCGGCTGTATTCGATCCCGAGCCCCCTCATCATGGCAAAGGGCTGGACATCTATGGCCAAGGGCTGCAGCCCCGTTTCCCACAGGACTTCCAAGTGGCTGCGGATGATATCATTATGAGCACAGGCAAGAATGACTTCCATCTCGCCTTCTTCCATGTCCCTGTCGATGATCTCAAAATCAAGCGTTACTTCATCCACAGGGTAAGGGATGTAACGCTCGGCCTCCCAGCGGATGGCGTTTGCCGCTTCCTCATCCTCCATTAGCGGCATCTTAATGTTGCGCACCACCACCGCCTGCCCGGCAATGGCTACCACTACCCGTTTTCCCTTAATCCGGCCGGCCCGCAAAACCTCCCGGACAGCGGCAGCCACCGCCTTCCGGTCAGCGACCGCACCGGCGTCTAAAGCCCCTTCGTCCAAGGGTACGGCGGCAAACCTGTTTACATGAAAGGTTTTGTCTCCCGATATCTGGACCGCCTTTACTGCCCCGGTCCCGATATCAAGGCCCACACCCACATTAGCCATTACTACTCCTCGCTTTTCCTTCGAACTGTCTACGGTTTAAAACTCACTGGGATCGATTTCTTGCCAATTGAGGACGGCAAAAACAGTCTGGTTAGACCCGCCGCCGCTACTGCCACCGCTACCTTCAACAGTGACCCCCGGGATCTCGATGACCATAGGTTTATGGGCAAACCTGGCCTTTCCATTGATTACCATATCACCTTTTGCCCGCAGTTGGCAGTTGTAATTATTGATGCTGGGATGTCCATTAAAAACCATATTTTTTTCCGCGTAAAAGAAAGATTGACAATCTTCAGCGTCAGGCCTAATCTCGCCGTTAACAGTCAGGTTGCCACCGCTTATGAGGTTAAACTCCAAGCCGTCCTTTTTTAATTTAAAGGATGGATGGCCATTTATAATGATATCTCCAGTTGCCACAATGGTTATGCTGCTGTCCAACTCGATGGTGGTATTTATTGTTATATCGCCTTTCACCAAGATAATGGGTTTGCTCTTGTACTGACTGGGGATATCATTGTGCCATGTCACACTCGAATTAATAATGGCGCTAGTGTCTCTTGCCTTTAAATAGTTTTCTATCTCTTTAAAATCGACATTAATCTCCGGCGGGGGATCCACATTATGTCTTATTTCCACCAATGGGCCATGAACATTATTTATTACACTTCCACCGGCAGGCACAGAAAGAATGATCGGGTTTCCCTCCAACTGGCTGGCGCTGCCGTTTAGAGTAATCCTCTTACCAAAATAACTCCCTGGGTTGGCTGTATTTAATGTTAAACTCCCACCTGCCGCTATTCCAGGATTAATGACATTTGACATCTTAATTACCTCTAGCACTTCCCGCACCACCCGGGTGATACCTCCATAACGGCCCCGGCTGGTAATCTGCAAGCGTTCTGGAGAAACCAATTCCGTCTTTACTGTAAAATCACCGCCGCCGAATTGGCCAGTGCGCAAGCTTGTCGGGAAATTATCAAGCTTTTTACCGTTCATTATATGGGCCCGCGCTTGCTGACAAACGGTTTCCAAGCCGCTCTCCGCCAGGTCCAAAGCCCTGGTAGATCTCTCCTGAGCCATGACCGACGACACACTATTCTGTTTCGTTTGCGATAATGAAATAACAAGGGCGGAACCTACTGCCAAAATCAAAATCGCCAGGAGAATCGTGGAGCCTTTTTCTCTTCGCCAAACCTCCATTTTTCTCCCCCCCTTTTAAAATTCGCCCTTAACACCCGTAAGACTTACTCAAACCAACCACTACCTGTGTCTTCACCCCGGTACATCCGCGGCCTGATGGTTATTGATTCCTCGCTAAGCCTTAAGGTGATCTGGGAAAAACGGGCAGGATCATTATTGTTGCTAACACGATATGTAATTTCCCAATCACTAGCCCTAACATTGTCGATCATGGGAACCCATGTCCCTGTTCCCACCCGTCGTTCCAATTGGTTACTGCTGGTATTATGTCTATAGCTGATTTGTTGATCTTTTTCATCCACAAAGTTCAATTGCTTTTCTGTGGAATTTTCATTGAATTTTTTGGCGGAACGGAGCTCCCGTGCCATGAAGTTCAGCGCCGTCCAAACCTCCTCTTTTCTTTCCTCTCCACTCCGAAGATCCCGGTAAAAACGGGGCATACCCGCCAGCATTCCGGTGACTGCTAAAACTAATACCGCGAGGAGGGAAAGGGCAATCAAAAGCTCTGCCAGGGTGAAGCCATTCTCTTTTTTAATGAATCTATTCTTTACGATTTTATCCATGATTCCACCTTTCCCGCAGTACACAGCCGCCCATCAACGGGGGCCAACCCGGATGCTCCGGACCGCGGATATATCTGCACGCTTTTTATGGGTTACGGTAATGGTCACCTCTTTGAGATATACAGTTTCGCCGGGTTTCGCATTAGCAACTTGCCCCGCACTGTTGATTGTTAAATCCGTTACCTCCCAAGTGATGTCGTATTCGGGATGGGTGCTGGCGGCGCCATTATTAATACTCTCAAAATCCCCCCGAGCCGCCATGTCCTTCAAGATTTCCACCTCGGAGGTGGCCACCCGTGAGGCTCGGTTCAAAATCCTGGCAGTCTCGTAATCCCTCCCGGTAAACTGGAGAGCGCTCGCAAAAACCAGGCCGATTACGGCTAAAAGCACCAGACCGATCAACACCTCAACCAGGGTAAATCCGTTCTCCGGCGATTTAAAAAGCCTTTGCTTCTTCACCAAATCGCCTCCTATGTGCGCATTAACGGATCATCCCG
>ERZ773359.5376-NODE-5376-length-12318-cov-11.754546_pt1 | contig 12318 bp, 10 predicted proteins | sample MGYA00374955_ERZ773359 | MGnify/ENA primary metagenome ERZ773359 (study PRJEB29098, sample SAMN04486028) | biogas fermenter metagenome | study: EMG produced TPA metagenomics assembly of the Biogas fermentation microbial communities from Germany - Plant 4 DNA1...
TATCTATACTGCACTTTTTTCTATGGCCCTTATGGCAAAGATCCTGTCTTCCTCTGACAGCTTTTGACCTTCCTTATAGTTGTCGATGAAATAGGTTAGCTGGTCTACCTTAATGACTTTCACTAAAGAATTTTGGACTCCTTCGATGACACTATCCACATTGGCCCAGACGATTAAATTCACTATGGGCAATTTCCCACCCAGAACTTATTTAAAACTGTATGATGCCTTTTTACCTAAAAAACGGGATTTTGCACCCCCCGCTTTCCCTCAAGTGTAAATCCCTTGTATGATTTTCAAGTCTTCATAGGTAGTCTAGAAACCAAAGCTGCCAAATGATGTTTTACAAAAAGTTAGAAAGTTTCAAGACCTTATAGGTAGTCTAGTAACGTTTTGACATGGTGACAGCAGGATGACAGCGGGGACGTTTTGTTTGTCAGGTTCATCAGTGCCCCATAATCCATAACATTCCATCATGATACTAGTATGTTTCCATTGTCATATTATTTGAGTTATTTCACATGTCAATGGCATGATTTATAGTATAATGGCAGGGAACAGTTTGCCTGTCGCATATAACTATAAAAAGGGTCAGGTTCAAAGTATTCACATAGCATGAATAATTTGGACCTGGCCCATTTTTTATTACATCCTGATATGTTATAATAAAAAACTGGAGGATATTTTTAAATATCTGGGGTCTGGTAAATTGCACTCATTGATGAATATTAATTTCATCATTTCTGCATTATGTGGATGGCAAAGCCGCCATACTCACCGTCTAGGTATATGTTTTTTAACCTGCCCTGATCGTCGTAGGCGGCTGTATCCATATTGAAGGAAAAACCTTTTTCTTTCAATTCCTCCACGGCCGCAGCAAGGTCCGAGGTGCTCATGGCTATATGGCCATTCTTTCCGAGGTATGGGGCTTTCATGCATTCGAAAAAGCTCCCGGCAAACTCGGACTTTTGCCCGTGGCGTGGTTCTAGATTGAACATCGTGCAGAAAAGCTGGCAAAGCTTCTCTGCTTCTTCGGTATTCGTGGTATTGATGCCGATGTGTTCCAGCCTAAATTGTATCCCCATGTTATACCCTCTTTCTCAAATTAAGATTACATCGGGAACATCAGCAGGGCTCCTGCCGTCAAGGCCACCAGGCGGATGAAGTACATTGGTATCGTGTATTTCCAGAACTCGGTCAGCTTGTACTTGCCGATCCCCATTATCATGGCAGGCATGCCGTCAACCGGCAGGAAGTGACCGTTCCAACCCGAGATCACGATGGCAGCAGCCGCAGCCGTAGGATCCAATCCCAGGCTCATGCAGGTGCTGATGGCAATGGGAGCAAATACTGATACCGTGCCAATATTAGAGCCCGTAAGAGTGGCAAGTACGCTGGTCAGTATGCAGAAAGTAAATATCAGCACGAATGGACTCACACCGATGCTAAGCTTTTGTGCTACGGTTTCACCAATTAATGCGGTCAATCCCGTGCTTCCGAGGGCGTCGGCAACACCAATGACGCCGGCAGTCATCAATATGATCGGTGCACCCATGTTGTTTCGAACTTCATCGAAGTTCAAGACGCCCATGGCCAACAATATGGCTGCAGCAAGGCCAGGGATCATATAGGCCCTGTCGCCGACCTTGCTTTGAAGGACCATACCGATAACTGCGATGACGAACGCTGCATAGGTAGCGTATTCTTTGCCTTTGGACAAATTGTAATCTGTGGCCAGGGAGTGGCCTCCTTTTCCTTCAGCTTCGACATTTTGGCTGGGCAAAACTTTATAGCCGATTAATGCCCATGCGATGTAAGAGAGGGAAAGTATGAAGTTAACAAGGCAGAATTTTGGAAAGTTGACATCTGTGATACTTGAACCGGCTGATTTTAAGACTGCAAGGACAAGGCCATACTGCAAAGCCACGTTTACGGGAATAAGTGGATGATTGCAGGCAAAGCCCGCAGCGGCAATGACTTTGCCCCGCGGCAGTTGGTCCGAATACTGTATGGTGGACAAGATGCCCAAGGTCATGACGTAGAAGGCGGTAGAGCCCGTTCCGAACAGGCTGCAGGCCAGCATGACTATCAAGAACAGCATTACGTACGCCCTATATCCGCCTTTTTCAGACAGCCTTAAGATTGCTCTCCTGAAAGAGCCAACCACGCTGGTCTTTTGCAGGGCAGCAATGATGACCATAAAGGATGCCAGCATGATGGTAGTAGAGTTGGAAAAGCCGCCGAAAGCGGTTTTAATGTCGGTCACTCCAAACAGAACCATCAGCAAGCAGGCGACAAGCGGAGGAGCACCAAATGGAAGCTTATCGAACATGATTAGAAAGATCATAAATAAAGTAATCAAAAGAGATATAATCATCGATGAAGTCATTTTTTTGACCCCCTTCATCCATTCTCAATAAGGCCTTTATTAAGCTTTTTTCCTGTTCTCAACCATGAGAACGGCAAGATTTATGGCATTGACGAGGCTCAACTCACTGGCGCCGCCACTGCCTGCCGAGCCAAAGCCGGTGCCATGGTCCACACTGGTGCGAATGATGGGAAGGCCTAAAGTTATGTTGACACCTTCCACAGCTTCCCACTTCTTCTGCTCACGATTAAAGACAAAGCCCTTTACCTTCAGCGGTATGTGCCCCTGATCGTGATACATGGCCACCACGATATCAAACAGGCCGCCTGATGCCTTGGGGAATACCGTATCGGGAGGGGTGGGCTTCTTTTCGGGGATGTCAATTCCTTCAGCAATAGCTTCATCAATGGCCGGTTGGATTTCCTCGATCTCTTCCCTGCCGAAGAGGCCGCCTTCGCCGCAGTGGGGGTTTAATCCCGCCACACCGATCATGGGCCTTTCGATCCCCAAGGCCTTGCAGCCCTCATTGGCCATCCGGATGCAATCCAGGACCCGGTCTTTTTTCACAAGGTCGCAAGCCTGGCGCAGCGATACGTGGGTTGAAACGTGAACCACCCGCAGATCGCCGTGGACCAGCATCATGGTGTACTTGGAGGTGTCGGTGTAATGGGCGAAAATCTCCGTATGGCCAGAAAAATGGTGGCCTGCCATATTTATAGCTTCCTTGCTTATAGCATTGGTAACGGTGGCGTCGATCTTACCGTCCATGGCAAGTTTTATGAGCTTTAGGATGTACTGGAAGGATGCCTCGCCGCCTAAGGCACTGGCTCCTACGCCGAAGGGCTTCGGGATATGTTGGTGAGAGGTATCGGGTATCCTGTCTTGGGGGATCATATTTAAATCCATCAAATCAATGCAGCCGTAGGTGTATCTGCCCTCTTCCGGCGAAGAGACAACGTTTAGGCGGAGGTCGATGCCGTGGACTTTTTTCGCCACCTTCAGGGCGTAATTCATAGAAGACCTGTCGCCTATTACCAGAGGCCTGCAACGACTGTATATCTCCTCACGAGCGAGAGCCTTTACAGTGATTTCTGGGCCGTTCCCAAAGGGATCGCCCATGGAAATTCCAATGATGGGTCTTGAGTTTTTCACCATACTAACACATACCTTTCTCTGCGTTTTCTTTTAATACTTTTTTGAGTTCTTCTAGCCCTTCATCGCACAAATAGTTGAAGGGGCGGCGACATTCCCCAACTGGGTAGCCCAGCAGGGCAACGGCTTTTTTGACGACAGTGTTGGGATTGCCGTACTTGAACACTTCCCGGAAAGAAGCGATGGAGTCCTGTGCCGCCTTTGCTTCCTCTATTTTGCCAGCAATGAACAGTTCATAAATGGAAGACAAAACGCGAGGATATACGTTGGAGCATCCTGCAATAGCACCTTTGCCACCGGCTTGCAGGCAGGCCAAGATCAGCGAATCGTTGCCAGACAGTACGCTAAAGCCCTTCTCTAGGTCCTTTGTGAGGTTGATGTAGGCCTGCAAATTGTCCCAATCGCCGCTGGAATCTTTAGCTCCCATGATGATGTCCACATCTCGGGCCAGTTTGGCTACGGTCTCGGGCAGCAACTTGTTGCCCGTGCGGGCAGGAATGTTGTACAAGACTATTGGAATGTCCACATGTTTGGCTATTTCCACGTAATGATCGTAAAGCTCCTTCTGCGAAGCCACAGCGAAGCTTGGGGTGATGATGGACAGCACATCGGCCCCTAACTCCTGGGCTTTTTTGCTCAGGTGAATAGTATCGGCCGTGGATATGCAGCCGGTACCAGCATAGACTGGAACCCGTCCCTTCACCTGGTCTATGGTCACTTCAAGGATCTGTATCTTTTCTTCTTCGCTCAGTATGTAGCCTTCACCGTTGGTCCCAAACACAAAGATGCCGTGGACTCCGCCTTTTAGGAGGCGTTCAATCTGATTGCGCAGCTCATCAAAATTCACTGACTCATCTGGATTCATAGGAGTGATTATAGGCGTGATGATTCCCTTTAACTCTACCTTTTTCATACCCTATCTCTCCGTTTGATTATAGTATTTGAGAATAAATGCTCCTGGCATCATCTGGAGTAACCTGGCGAACGTTATTGGAAAGCAGCCGCTTTACTTCCATAGCTGAATTCACCAGGTCGTCCAGGTCTTTTTCAGATATGCAAAATTCTTTGAGGCTGGTGGGAATATCCAGTTCCCTCACGATGTTTTCCAGCCAGGAGAGCATATAGGCGCTCTTTTCTTCTGCAGTGGAGCATTTTTTCTCCCCATGGACGCACCTATCGTAGGCCATTGCCAGCCTCTGCCTGCACTCCTGCTCATTAAAACGCATTACCGGCACCAGAAGCATAGCATTGGCCACCCCGTGGGCAATGTGGTACTTGCCGCCAAGGGGATAGCTCAAGGCGTGGACAGCGGTGGTCCCCGATGCGGTTATCGCAAGGCCGCCGTAGTACGCCGCAATCTGCATAAGCTTTTTGGCTTCCACCGCTTCCGGATCGTCGCAGGCCTTCAGGATGTTGTTGAGGATAAGATCAAGTCCCTCTAGAGCGTAAAGGTCGCTCAACGGATTGGCCTTGTTGCTGGTAAAGCACTCAATGCAGTGAGCCAGGGCATCGAGGCCAGTGGCTGCGGCAATGCGGCGGGGAAGATTTTTTACCATTCTAAAATCCAATATCACGTAATCGGCTATCATATTTTCGTTGACTATGCCAACTTTCAGTTCCTTTTCCGGTACGGCCACTATAGCGTTAGGTGTAGCTTCAGCCCCTGTGCCGGCAGTGGTGGGTATCATGATGGTGGGCAGCAATTTTCTCGCGAGGGCGGGGTTATCCAGCAGATCCTTTACGGTGTACTCCTCCGTGGCAAGAACGCTGGCGAGCTTGGCCGTGTCTATGACGCTGCCGCCGCCGCAAGCTATGATCATGTCGGCCCTCTTTGCCCTAAATTCATCAATTAATTTCTGGACCGCCATATAGCTGGGCTCGGCTGTCAAATCGTCCAGCACGTAATATTCCGCCCCCGCCTCCATGACTGCTTTTTCAGGCAAGGCCAGCAGGCCAGCCTCCTTTACCCCTTTGTCGGTAAAGATGGCCACCTGCTTGGCGCCGTTGGCTTTTAAAATAGAGGTGATGTTGTCTATAGCATTTTCTCCACCGAACAGAGCCCGGGGCATTTTGATGCTGTAACTTTTGAGCATATAGCTTCCTCCTAGGTAATTTAACTTACTTTAGCAGACGTTGGATTGTAATATCCAACTTTTTCTCTCTTCTTGCCAAGCACATCTTCTTCCGTGAAGCGCATATACTTTATTCCGGCTCTGGTACGGTACGCATAGACCAGGTGCAGGGTGCCATCGGAAGATTGCATCAGATACGGATACTCGTACTGGTGATTGTTGGTCCTGTTCTCATCACCCATGAAACCTTCGCCCCTTTCCATCCAGCGGATGATGGGGAAGGTCAGCCCTCCGTCTTCTGACAAGGCCACCGCCACTGGGCACCTAAGTCCTGGCCATGCAGCTTTGCCTGGCTGAGCGTTGGGAGCGCAGGTGGGATTGCAGGCAATGGCGATTCGGCCGCTCTTTAATTTAATGGCGCTGATGCTAGCGTTGTTGTTGGGAAGCGGTGTGGGAACTGGCTCGCTCCAGGTTTCACCCCAGTCGAAGGACTCGCTGCGATGGATGCGGTAAGCCCAGCGGTTCCGCATGAAGGCCACCAGATGCCCCTTTTCCAACTCCACCACGTTGGCGTGCACGTGGCCTTTGCTGTTCGGCATCATGACACTGCGCCAGGTCTTCCCCTGGTCATCGGAAATCCGGAAGACGGTGGGATCGCCGCCTAAGTCTTTTGGATCAGAACATACCCAGGTGGAAAAAATCCATCGGCCGTTGGAGAGTATCTGAATCGGCTGCCGGCAAAAAGTCCCTTCTTCGGGGAAGACGGTCTCAAAGGGTCCCCAGGTCTTGCCCCCATCGTAGCTTTTCTGGCGTCGGACCACTGCCGTATACTGCATGTTATCTTTTCCCTCCTGGCGGGCCAACTGAGCTGTATACATTGCCCAAACCGCATTGTCAGGGCCATAGAACAGAGACGGGTTTTGTTCGCTCCGCTCAGGGTCATTGGAAACGTCCACAGGAGGCAACCAGGCTTTGCCGTCTTTGGGCAAAATGGAGCATGCGATGTGCACGTCGGCATTGCCTTCATAGCTGCCAGCAAACCAGCAGCACAGGAGATCTCCATTTGGCAACTCCAGCAGCGCCGGAGCGTGAGCAGTAGCGTAGCCTCCTGTGGGTATCAGGGCTTCAATGGTTTCCATCTCCTTGTTGTAATAAAGGGTGCCGTCCCAGGTAAGCCCCGGCAGTTCCGGGTAATTCAAATTTTTCATACTTCCTCCCTCCTAAACTGATTAAAATTAATTTTGTAAAACTGATAATTTGCTCAGAAGATCTATGAAAAAGGTCTTGGGGCCAAATCCCCCTGATTTAGAAACAACATAATACTTTTTACCTTTTAGAGAGAATTCCGACAGGACCGCACCCGGCACTACTTCACAAATAGGTTCCATCTCTTTTACGCCTAACTCTTCCATACATCCTAAGAGCGTGTCTCCACCCGTGATAAAGAGAGTGCCTTCGAAGCTGCTTTCAATAAAAGACCGCAAAATGTGGCCGAAGGACTTTACGATTCGCCTACGTATCTCTTCAGTGCTCAAACTGAGGGCTTTTACACGATTTTCTGCGCTTTCCATTCCTGTTGTCTCGTTGCTGTCTAGAATTATGCAGGAGCGCTCTTTAAAAAATCCCTTCAACTGCTCCAACCTATCCCTGCCTGAAGGATTTCGCCAAAAATCTTCACGCAGCATTTCCTCCGTTTTTAGCCTGTATCGGAATAAGCCTTGCTCTTCCGCGTAGTCCAGCTGGGCCACAGTAATAGGATTTACACTTCCACATATTGCCAGTAATTTGGGCGCCAGTTTAACACTAGATCTCTCGACCCCCTCTAGTCCCAGCAGTTTCGACAAGACTTCAGCAAATCCCGCACAACCTGCCGTAAGATACATCTGATTTGAGTTATAAAGGTACACTCCCACAGCTTCTAATTCACTGTCGGTCTCAGCATCCCAAACTATAATTTCCGGTTCCTTCTCATCATCTAAGGTATCTAGGTCCTTCAGGTTTTTGACCTGGACTTTCACGGCACTTTGCTTTCTGATGATTTCACGAATGTGAGAATAGGTCACTGGTTCAAAGGGGTCTTTGCCAAATACACTTTTACTTACAGGCACGCCGTCAATATAATGAACTCCCTTTTTGGTCCACCTCCTCATCTTGGGAAATGCTGGAATGAACGAAAGTATCTTTCCGCCTGCCGCATCTAACATCGCTGTCAATTCGCTGCCGATATTTCCCCTCAATGCCGAATCCGTTTTTTTGTAAAGGTAGGGAATGTTTAAGGCAACGGCCCTTTTGGTAATGTCGTAAACTACATCGTAAGCTTCTTTGGCCGTGAGGTGCCTTGTTTCTGCGTCTATTGCTAGAACCTGCGCGCTTGAATCCAATTCCCGGAAGTCATAGTTTGAGTTGACCACGACCCGGGTATTGATCCCTCTAGCAGCAAATTGAACTCCTGTATCCAATGCTCCCGTTAAATCGTCCGCAATAATTAATAGTTTTACCATAACCCTTATCGCCTGTTCTTTAGTTTAATTTTTATTGTAATTAATTCATTCATTTATAATTTTAGAATTTTTTATGCCATATAACAACCTGAAGCCAAGCTTAATCTGTTCATATATAAAACTTTATAAAAAATTTCTCATTGAATTATCTGTTCATTTACAGTATACTGTTTATATAATGAACATAATATTAAAAAATATAAAAAGAGATGATTTTATGGAGAATAAGAAAATTAGAATTTTAGCAATTGCGCCTTACGAGGCCATGAAAACTACAATAGAGCGGATAGCGAAGACCAGGCAGGACATCGAGCTAAATGCCTTCGTAGGTAATTTAAACTACGGAAAAGAACTGGTACTGCGTCACATGGACGAAAACTACGATGCCGTCATATCCCGCGGGGGCACCGCCAGGCTGATTGAGCATGTTACAGACATACCAGTTGTCGATATTTCCTTATCAGTGTATGACATCCTGCGGGCAATAAAGCTAGCAGAAAATTATCAGGAAAAATACGCTATCGTGGGTTTTCCAAGCATCACCAGCAGTGCTTATATGCTTTGCGACTTACTGCAATACAAAATAGATATTTTTACCATTTATTCTGAAGAAGAGGTTCGCTCACTTCTTACCAAACTTAAAGCCCAAGGTTATCATATGGTGGTCTGCGACATGATTTCATACACCGAAGCTAGATCGTTGGGGCTAAACGCCATCCTCGTCACTTCCGGCGTTGAAAGTATACAGGACGCCCTTGACCGGGCCGTCAAGATCAGTTCCATCCAAATGAAGATGCGCAAGGACAATTTATTTCTGAAAGCAGTGCTGAAAAACTCTACCAACTACACGGTAATTTTCGATGACAAAGGCGACGTGTACCTTTCGACCTGGGACAATAAAAATGAAGCTGAAGTGCTTGATATGCTCCGACGGGAACTTCCCCACGTCCGCGCTTCAACAAACCATAAAATTTTCCGAACCATCGACGGGACTCTCTTTTCCATCGTAGGTTGCACGCTCCCCTACGAAGGCCATCAATACGTGACTTTCTATTTTACCGAGTCGAAAATTCCTATTAACCCAGGCAAGTATGGAATTCGGTTTTCCAATAAAAAGGAAGCAGAAGAGCAGTTTTACAATAGCATTTACAGCATTAGAGGCATTATGGGAGACCTGGCCGATTCCATCGTGCATATTAGCCAGAGTTCATTTCCCGTCATGATTGCCGGAGAAATTGGCACGGAGCAGGAACACATCGCTCAGGCGATATACCTTCAAAGCCCTCTCTGCGGTAATCCTTTAGTTTCCATTGACTGCACCCAGTTGACGGATAAGGGATGGAATTTTTTGATCAATAATTATAATTCGCCCTTAAACGACAACAAAAACACCATCTACTTTAAAAATCTGGAAGCCCTCGGGCCGGAACGGAGTCGTCAACTACTTTCCTCAATTATTGATACTAACCTCCATCATCGAAACAAGCTCATCTTCTGCTGCAATAGCCAGAATAATTCCTTGTTGCCCCCTGAAGCTCAGGTTTATGTCAGACGTTTATCATGCCTTACCATCTGCCTGCCCCCGCTGCGTGAACGGATGCATGAATTCCCCACTCTTGCAAGCATTTACCTTTCTTTCCTCAACGTGGAATTGGGCAAACAACTCACGGGTTTTGAGCCTAAAGCTATGGAAATGCTCATGAACTACGATTGGCCTGAAAACTACACTCAGTTCAAACGCCTAATAAGGGAATTGGCGGTCATCACGGTTACACCTTACATCACCAGCAACTCTGTGGCAATTCTCCTCGACAAGGAGCGTTCATCCATAAAAAATCCCTACAAAGGCGCCTTCGACAATTCCATGGATCTGGAGCGGCCTTTGAAAGATATCATCCGCGATGTAATAAAAATGGCCCTGGCCAATAACCGAGGCAACCAAAGCCTCACCGCCAAGCAATTAAAGATCAGCCGCACCACCCTCTGGCGGTATTTGAAATCGTAGAATACACGGTATGCCATGATGCAACGTGACTGCAGCCCCTCGTTCAGGCGTTTCACAGAGCCAGCACCTGCCCGTGCATTGTGTCGAAAGGGGCCATCTCATCGACTCAGTTCTGTGGAAAAGAGCCACCTTTGAGAGGACTTATAGGGGGCCAGGTACTCTTCATAAAATTGATATTACAAATTAAGATAAATATAATTTTTTAAAGAAATCCGACCTTTTATTTTCGATTGACATCCGAAAGAAGGTTTTTGCAATTTCAAGGTTCAGGCATCAGTTTTCCGCCTTACCATACTGCGCCTGTTGTCCATTTTGCCTAGAAAACTAACATTGCATTCACCGATGAACTACAAAGGTAAAGAAGTTGCTTTGGTTTTGTCCAGTGCAACGTGAATAAAACGGTGAAAAAATGGGACAGGTACAAAGTATCCAAAGTTTGAAATAATTTGTACTCGTCCCATTTTTTTCATTCACACCCTTTTTATTTATGGGTAGCTTAGGAGAAAAAGGTAGGTGGCAACAATATTCCTGAGGTAAGACTATGCAGAAGACTCCGATTCTCGGGGGGGGGGAGGAATAGTTGCTTCAAATGTGCTAAGGAAAAATATGAGGCAAGGCATGAAGGTAACGGTGGTTGACAGAAAACCGGATTATCATTTTACAGGCGCCTTTCAGCTGCTTATGGTGGGCCAGCGGACCCGGAAAGCATAAGCAGGCCGTTGAAGAGATTAAACAGAAATAATATAGAATTTATCTGTGATGAAGTAATACGATTGGACTTTGAAAACAATCGCGTATTTACCGTACAGCATGTTTTGCCGTATGACTATCTAATCATTGCACTGGGTGTGGAATACAGAGCTGAATCAGTGCCTGGTTTTGATGAGCATGTATTAAATGCCTACGAATTTGAAGATGTTATAAAAAATAAATAAGCGAATACAAGATTTTGATTCAGGCAGGATAGTGTTTTTTATTTCAAGCTGCCCTTTAAATGCCTACCGGGACCATATGAATATTGTCAATGGAAAAAGATGCGCTGATACTGGACCACGGCATGGTCTAAAGGGAGATATGTTTATAGGCATAGCCTTGTGGATAGCAACGGTTTTGGGAGGTAAGTCCCAACACCTTGGAGACTGGCATACCAAATGTCTATGCAATCGGGCGACGTGACGGCCATTAAACTTCCGGTGCTGGAGGCTTACGCGCCAAAGGCGGGAATCTTTGCCCACTATCAAGGGGGAAGTTGTAGCCCGCAACATTGCCTGCATTGCGCAAGGCTCAACCCCTAAGTACCGATATACCGGAAAGGGTTCCTGCATCATGCACACGGGATTTGGCAGGGCTCACTATTCAACCGTTCATTACTTTACCAAACCTAAACCCTACATTACGCTACTGGGGCCATCGAGGATATCGTACTTAGGTAAAATCGCTTTTGAAAAGTACTGGCTTAACTTTTGGATATGACATTTATTTAGTACCTAAACAGCAAAAAGAAACTAAGTCCCTAAAATTGTGGCTCAAAGTTTGGCAAACGCATAATGAAGAAAATGACTTTAATTGAGTCAAGCTGTGGGAGTATAACCTCGTTGTAAAAATATAGCAGCGTAGGCTTTGCCAGGCGGGCTATTTTTGGGACTGGGCAGTTTACGGGTTTGACACGGGAGAGGAAGAAAAATGGTAACTTCAAAGATGCGGCTATGTACGCAAAATAATAAGTTGGGGCACGTAGGTGCAGGGGATATTTTAGTAGCTGCATTTAATGAAGCCTATAGATGAGACAACAGGAAATAATATATGGAGAAATATGATCTCAAGAAGAAAGATGCTGCCAAAAGCTAATTTTGCTGAGTATTTAATGACTAGAGACACTTTCCTATGAAAGAAGTGCCTGGATCTCATCATTTATGACAGGCGAAACGTCCCACTGTCTGCATTGTTTCAAGTCCTTATAGGTAGTCTAGAAACTTATTCTTCGCCTCCCAGTACTAACTCGAGCATAGCCAATTCAAGGGCTTCTAATCTTTCCTCTAACGTTGGTGGTTGTGCTGGTTTCGGCTCTGCTTCTACCCTTTGTACATATTCTTCTTCAGTCAAAATCTCTATCTCATCAGCGCGTTTCAAGTCCTTATAGGTAGTCTAGAAACTCAAACTTCCGGCCATAGCAGAAGAAAATGACCTTTGTTTCAAGTCCTTATAGGTAGTCTAGTAACT
>ERZ773359.5386-NODE-5386-length-12300-cov-5.755819_pt1 | contig 12300 bp, 13 predicted proteins | sample MGYA00374955_ERZ773359 | MGnify/ENA primary metagenome ERZ773359 (study PRJEB29098, sample SAMN04486028) | biogas fermenter metagenome | study: EMG produced TPA metagenomics assembly of the Biogas fermentation microbial communities from Germany - Plant 4 DNA1...
AAGGAACACATCCCCATCCCCATCACCGTGGTTGATTCGGAATCAGCCAGCATGGGACAAGGATTCGCTGCCCTCGCCGCCGCCAGCGCTGCTCTGCGCGGCAAGAGCCGGGAAGAGATCCTGCAGATTATCGAGCGTGTTAAGCAGAGAACGGCTGTGTTTGTGGCAGTACCTACTCTCAAGTACCTAGCCCGCAGCGGCAAGGTCAGTAGGGTGCAGGCTATGGTGGCCTCACTGTTAACCATCAAACCCATCTTGGGTGTAAAAGATGGACTAGTGCAGACGGTTGATAAAAAACGGTCCTACGGACAGGCACTGCAGCGCATGATTTCCCTGGTGGAAGAGCGGTTCCCCACAGAGAAGCTGACAGTCGCCGTACTGCACAGCAATGCCCGGGAGAAAGCCGAAGAGTTCAAGCAGAACGTCGAAGAACGCCTGCGCTGTGCCCAAGTGTTCATTGCCGAAATGGGCGCCTCCCTGGCCGTGCACGGAGGCCAAGGCATGTTGGGCATTGCAGCCTGTGCTGCCGATGAGCTGTAACAAGATGATCGTCGTACGAAAAGCCGCCCGCGGTAATCCGCGGCGGCTTTTTCTTGACTAGGGTATACGGAGGAAATGCCACGGAGTGATCGGCGAATCTTCCGGTTATCGAGAGCTACCTTGCGGAAAACCGCCGGGAAGTGTGGATTGCGGTGACCAAGAAATAGCCGGTCACAGCCTCAGGATTAAGAAAGACCGCCGCAAGGGCGGTCTTTGTCTAGTGCTGTTGATACCAGAGGTTGTGCGGAGCTGCCTATCCTGAACTGGCGGCATACAGGTCTCTTTCCAGATCGAATCCGGACAGATAGCCGCCGGCCAACAGAGCTGCCACTGTCTCCATGTGCGACCACAACAAGGGGCAGGCGTAGTACAGAACATCGCACTGCTGGGCCTGCTCATCCAGTTTTCCAATTTCCCTGAGGCGTGCCTCCTTCATCTCCTCAACGGGCATGTTGTTCGCGCGCCGAACTTGGTGGTCTCTGTATTTCCAAAACATCTCCTTGGTCAGCAGATGCTCGGGAAGATAACCTTGTTGGCTGTTGGCAAAGATCCACTGAACAATGGCATCTCCCTCGTTCCGTCTGCCCACAGTGTAGAAGTAACGAGCGATCATTGCCGAGTAGAGAATCCATGGCCCTGGAAAATAGACGTCTTGTTCATAGCGCCAATAGCCGCCAAGCTCTGCATCAAAAAGGCGTTCACAGAGGAAATCCACACTGCTGGCTAACAGCTCATGCTGGGCGGGCAGGATCTGGAAGTAAAAGGGGGCCAGCAAGATTATATCCGCATCAGTCTTGCGCACGTGCTCCCGATCAATGGTTCTCACGAATCGCCCGTCATGGACGAGATGCTTGAAAATGGCGCTGCGCAGCTCAGAAGCCAACTCTTTGGCTTCCTCCCAACCATAGATCGCGCCCGCGAGCTCAACCGCGCGAAGGCAGGCTGAGTTGGTCCACAGATCAAACCCCTGGTTAATCCCATCTTCGTGATTCGATGAGTGGGCAAACAAGAGGCCCATTTTTCGATCGAGATTAGCGGTGATCCACTCCACGCCAAGCCTAATGGCGCCCTCACATCTCTGCTGTTCTTCGTGGTTATCAGCGGCAGCAAGATAGTTGAGAATGGCCCATAGAGCGAGTGGTGTGTTGTCTTCTTGAAGCTTGTCGTTCTTCGGCTGGCCAGCCACATCGTACCTTTGGACCCACTCTCCCCACGATGACTGAACATAGAGGAGATAATCAACCGCCTGGCGAGCGGTGCGCAGGTTACCAGTCTGCACCACATAGCGGATAAATATGGATAGATCCCTGGTGTAGACAAAAGGGTAAGATATTCCATCCGGACCGGCTGTAATAGCCAAACGGTCATCCTGGAGCGTGGCACAGCGCCAAAACACTTCTTTGCTCCGTGCTACGATTAAGTCAAGTGTATTTCTGCAAAGTCCCATATCCATTCTTCTGTTGCCTTACCTCCCGTTAACCTTTTACACCACCGCCGGTTAGCCCCGCCGCAATGAAGCGCTGTACTGAAAGGAACATGATCACGATGGGCACTGCGGTTAACAAGGATGCCGCCATCATTCTCCCCCATACGAAATGCTCCGTATAGAATAGCGAGCTCAAGCCCATGGGCAAGGTATACTTCTCGTGTGAAATGAGAAAGACAGATGCAAACAAGTACTCATTCCAGGAAATCATGAACGTGTAGATGAAGACGGAAGCGATCGCCGGTGCTGACAGTGGCAGAACCACCCTAAACAGCACAGACAACCGAGAACACCCATCGATAATCGCCGCTTCCTCGATCTCTTTCGGCACTGAGCGGAAGTAGTTCCCTAACATGTACAACGCAACGGGCAGAGTCTGCATCAGGTAGACAATCACCAGCGAAACACGGGTGTCATAGAGCCCCACGTTTACTATGATCTGAAACAGCGGGACGACCAGCAGGATGCCTCCAAACATATAGACCAGAACCACACTGCGCTGGATGAAATGCCTGCCTGGGTAGCGCAGGCGCGCAAAACTATATGAACCCAAGGTGGCAAGCAGCACCGATATGCCCGACGTGAGCGCAGAAGTAACAAAGCTGTTGCCGAAATAGCGGGTAAACGGGAAGATGCTCGGGTTGAGCACGTCCCGATAGTTTTTCAAGGTCCAGTCGCTTAGCCTGGCCGGCAGCAGACGTGGCGGATATATATACTGCTGCGTCTCGATCTTCACGGAAGAGAAGAACATCACCAAGAAAGGAAAAGCAGATAGTAGAACGGTCAAAGCAACCAGAGCGTAGAACCAAAGATTCCTGAACAACGAGCGCCTCACCATTTGAGCACCTTCCTGATATACAGAATAATGAATCCCAGCAGCATGAGGAATATGGAGGTCGTGATGGCCGCGGCCAGGCCGTGTTCATACGAGGCGAACGCTTTTTCATAGGCGTAGACAGACAGCACGTTCACATGCCGGCTGAGCAGGTAGACTTCGCCAAACTTGTAGACGTTCCAGATCGCGCGCATCAGGATGATGGACCCAAGAACGAAGGTCAACTCGGGTATGGTGATGTAGACAGCCTACCGCGCACCAGGCCGCGCAGACGAAACTCCCGGTTGAGCAGTAAAGCGACCAAAAAACCCACGAAAGTGCTGCCGAGAACCGTTGATACGGTGAAAACCAGCGTTGTACGAATGGAGTTCCAAAAGCTCGGGTCTGTCAACACCTTCTTGTAGTGTGACAGCCCAACGAAGGTTGCTGGAGTACCAGGCAGAAAACCAAGTTTGTTGACACTCAACCAGAAGTTATAGAGCACCGGATAGAAGATCAGACCGCCGATAACAAGAAATGATGGCGCTATGAGCAGCAGGCCCAAACATGCTTCGTTGTTGGTTATTTTCCTTAGGTAGCGCCGCAACACTCTCACTCCTCTTGCTTATTGGAGGAGCAAGGCGCTAGCATCCTAGCGCCTGCTCCTGTACACTGCACACTATTGGCCGAGAACACTCTTCATACGTTGATGTGCCCACTCAGCGGTTTGCTCGGCCGACCACCCCTGATCGATCATCTGGGTAAACGCATCACCAATCACAAAGCGAGCGGCGATTTCCCCTACCTGAGGGAAGATCTTGCCGTGCTCAAAACCAAAGGCTTGGGCCACGTCCAGGCCGGCGATCAGGTCCGCAGCCTGTTCGCCGAACAGCTGCAGCAGAGGATTATCATAGTACCGCTCGTCTGCAGCGATGGACCGTCTTACAGGCAGCATGCCGCCTGGCGCCATGTGCACATATTTGATGTACTGTTCAGGCTCCATCAAGAACTTGATGAACTTCTCAGCAGCTTCCTTCTGCGCAGGCGTCGCGGTGACCGGAACACCAATAGACATGACTTGGCCATAGGTAGCCTTGCCCGTGTGTTCCATTACGCTGGCAAAGCCCGTCTTGTCCACTAAATGAGGCGCATTGGCTTCCAGCGTGCCCATGAAGAAGCTGGAGTAAACGATCATGGCCAGCTGATCAGACATGTACAAAGCTCTGCCATCCCTGTAATCCTGAGGTCCGGGTGCGCCAAAACCCGCTAGTTCTTTGTAGAACGCGATTGCTTCCACCATCTCTGGTGAGTTGAAGGCCAAGTTTCCATCCACATCAAACATGTACGCATTGTTGGAAAAGGCGAACTGGGTAAAGGCTTGAGTAGCGAAATGATCCTTTTTGGTTCCCACGCCTATGCCATAGACCCGTTCTGCCGGGTTGTAGAAATACTCGGCCGCTGTACGGATTGCTTCCCACGTTGTGGGGGCAGCAAGTCCGACCTCTTCAAACCAGTCCGTTCTATACCAAATGCCCTGCACCCAGCCATGGAAGGGAACAGCCACAATCTCGCCCTCCCTGACCGATGTCATTCTGATGGGGCCCTCAAGAAAGTCTTCACGCCCAATACTGCTGATCACATTCTCTGCCACCTGGCCATCGAGTAGACCCTCTTTGCCCAGGAACATCACATGTTCTGCTCCCAGGAGCAGCACCTGCGGCAATCTGCGGGCCGCGATGGTTGCCGACAACTTTTGAGGAAGATCGCTCTCGTGTACAGGCACGAGCACGACTTGAATGTCGGGGTAGGCGGCCTCGAAGTCGGCAATGATCTCCCTGGTCACAGCCAGGCGCTCTTCAGTTGTCTCGTTGGTCCAAAACTCCAAAGTTACAGCGTGTGCAGATACTGCTCCAACGGTGAACAGCAAACCCAGAACAACTAATGATACAACTAGCTTGCTACCAATCCTCATTCAGATGACCTCCTCAAAGTGAATAGATGTGGTGTGGCGAGTCAGACTACATGCAGTGCTCACCTCCCACCAGAACTCTTATCGCGCTTAGCGGACTGTCGTTCGTGGATCGGGATAGTATCTTCATAGGCATAGCGAACTTCATCCAGTTTCTCCAGCATCTCAAATACCTTGCCGTCATCGTGGTATCCAACGGCCAAAACTAGAGCATTGGCGATAGCCATGGGCACGGCCAAGGAGTGCATGATCCCCGAGGGACCCCGCCTTGCCGCTAGGGTTATGTCGGCGATGCCTGCGTAAGGACTTACCTGGTCGTCTGAAATTAGGATGGTCTTGGTGTTGGAGGCTATAGCATGTTCCAAGGCCACACTGAGTTCCTTGGGATAACGGTGGAAAGCGAACGCCACCAAGCACGTGTCCTCATCGAGCGTAAACAGGTAGTCATACAGTTCCGTTCCGCCGTGTTTCAACTCCTGAACATTGAAACCATACCTCCTCAACCGAAAGGCCAGGAAGTCCACGAGGCTTCTGGCCACGCCCAAGCCGAACACATAGATCCTTTTGCTGTTGGCGATAGTCTCCACAGCCGCCTCGAAAGCGGCCTTGCTGATCTGCTCCTCCAGCTGGTTTATGGCCGTGCGGTCTACCTCAACTGCTTTGCGAAACACAGAAAACACGCCTTCGTCTTCACTCTTTACGGTCTCTAGACTGGTGTGAAAAGCTGTTGAGGGAGTAAGCTGATCCCTAAAGTGTTGTTGCACGTCTTTCTGCAGTTGCGGGTATCCCTCGTATCCTAAGGCCTGAGCGAAGCGAACCAGACTAGATCTACTGGTTCCCAGCTCTTTGGCTAATTGGGCTGCTGACAAAAACGCGATATTGGGGTTCTTGGCAAGAAAAACCTGCGCTAGCTCCTTCTGACCCTTGCTCAAGGCCTCATATCTCTCGCGGATTCGCTCCTCGAAGTTGTGGTCTTTCACCTCAGCCACACCTGTCACCGCCTTCTCTGCAGAATTGCAACAAACTGTTCGCGGTATACAAATTCTACAACAAACGTTGCATTCCTTCCGGTCATGGAAAAATCGCGAAGGATCGTATGCAAACAATACAAGTGCGCCATGAGGATTGAACAGCACAGAAGGGCCGCTGCCATAGCGGTCCTCCGGTCCTCAAAAGCTTGGGGGCGTCTGCCCTAGATACGCCACAAAAAACGCACCTCCAGATGCTGGACTCCGGGTCCAAACTCGGGGTGCGCTTTACTCTAGCTGGGTTCTTTCTCTCTGGGGTAGAGGCGCCGGCGTATCAGAACAGCACTTCTGCTACCTAGAGTCTTCTGATAATCTGGTACTGATCCTCTTTGATCGTCTATCTCGCTGGTACCGTCAAAACCCGATTCGATTGGGCGTCTCAAACAGCCGCCGCAGTGGAGGCAGGGCAAAAAGATCGGAAGGCCAAGTCACGGCTAACTGGGGTCGCTCGGCGCCACACGGCTTTGCCATGGTACCTGATGTGGGAAAAACTAAAAAACGAACGGAAGTTGGCGAAGACAAGTCAGCACCCTACTAGCAGTGAGGTCCAGCAGGGTGCTGTTCAGTTTGGGCATGATCGTCCTTTGTCGCCTCAACTGATCGGCATGAGCTTCTCCACCTGCTTCTTGGCTTTGGCGTCCAGAATTTCGCCCGCCAGAGCGCTTGTGATGAAGCCTTGGATTTCTTTTGTTCTGCAGCCATCTTCCCCAAAGCCTGTACGCATTGGCGCCTCGTAATCGGCTTTCTCCGATACTTCTCTGGTAGGAGTTACTGCTCCGCAAGGCCTGGTATCTGACCTCATCGTTCTTCGAGCTCAGCGCGCCAACCAGCTCTGCGATGTCTAGCATCGCTCACGGGTGGGATGACCATTGGCTTGGCCGCTCTGCGGCTGAAGGAGTGTGCCAATAATCAGCGGCTGCGTAGATAGGAGTCAAGGAACACGATGGGGATTTCTCGTTCAACCCGAGTTCTGATCTCACCCAGTAGTTGCGCGAACCGCTGCAGATTGTTCTGGTCAAACTTCTTGTGGAAAACGGTATACAAGGTGATATCCCGCAGCCTTAGGAAAAAGGGAAGCTCATTCAGCCAAAAGTCTTCCAGCCTGTTCTCCGCGTTGTATCCGATCATAAAGCTTTCCAAGAAATCCTTGGCATAGTCATATTTTTCCTTTTGCTCACGGCCGCTAGACTTGAACCAAATCGTGTAGTACAAAGCTATCGCTATGTCACTGGCAAACCACTGGTAAGAGCTGTCATCGAAATCAAAGACCGTGATCTTTCCTTCGTCCACGAAGAAGTTGCCCGGATGCACATCCGTATGAATCAAGCCATAGCTGTCTTGCGCTTTCGGTAAGTTCTGTGCATACTCAAGCAGCGAATAACCGATGTCCACAATGTGCCTATCTTCTTTGGGGAGGTGCTTTTCAAAGCACATCAAGTCGTCCTCAAACCACTGGGGCCTTCTGAGTTTTTCTTCAGATGGCTCAAAGTTGTTGGTGAGCCTATGCATCCTGCCGATGGTTTTTCCCCACTCCATGATCACTTCCCGGGTTGGTTCCGCGGGATTCGTGCGATCCAGCGGTCTTCCTTTGGCTTTTTGGAAAACGCTGGCAACAAAATAATCCTCTCCTACCGGTATCTTCTCTGCCAGTTTACCGGAGGTTGAGTGCAGGGCCTTGGCCACACTCACTCCGTTTGCCGCGAGGTAGTTGATCCACTCCAGCTCCCCTAAAACCAAGTCGGTACTGCGGTGGGAGCTGTGGGTCAGTCGAAGAACATGGCTGACACCGTCGATTTTGCCCTCGTATACGTAGTTTTCGAAGTCACCCAAACGCTTCAGTGTCTCAGTGGCCATGCCAAAGCGCTGGGCTGCTTCAGATAGTAATTCCTGGGAAAACTGCAGTTCTATGGCTCTTTCCACTAGGTTCGCCCCTCACATATATGCTTCTGGTGATCAGTCTCTAGTAGATTCTCGCTTCCTCTGCTTCCACCTTGTTCACGAAATCCATGTGGTAGCGAACCGCGCCATGATCCTTGATCACTGTGGCTTTGGTGATGCGGATGGCCAGAATGATGCACTCCTCGTTGCTTTCGTCGTTGGCAAAGTCGTACCAGGGAGCAAACGCTTCCCGCAGCTTTACCCTTAGAGAGGCATTCTTGGGCTCCAACACCCAGCCAAGGTTCTCCGCAATCCCATTTCCCGAAAACCACTGCCCAGTAACGGCGAAGGCAACTTCGGGGTTCCGGGCTATCTGCTGCATTTTGGCGGAGCGGGCCCAAGTAGTGATGTAGAAGACGCCGTCTTCATAAAGCGCATCCACTTCGCGGACATAGGGCCGGGGGTTGCCTTCAGCATTGGGTTCTAAGGCAATGGTTGCCAGCGAGATGACATTATCTCTGCCGTTTCCACACCGTTCTTCGATTAACTGTAACCCTTCTTCAAGCCTGGTCATTACCTGATCCCCCTCACAGCGCTAACTCGATATTGATCCTAGCGTACAACAGAACGTTGGCGCGCTCAAGCAGCAGATGCATGACCTGCTTCTCAAAAGCGCTAACGTCCAGGGCAGGAGGGAACAGCGCGTTGATCACGAAAATTGAACTTGCCGAGAACAAGGGACAGATGTGAAGACAGGTCTCTTAGCTGTGGGTGTCAGTGAATGAAAAGACTTTATCTAATCGGGGGCACAATGGGTGTCGGCAAGACAGCGGTAGGCCAAGAGCTCAAACTCAAACTGGATAACAGCGTCTGCCTTGACGGAGACTGGTGTTGGGATGCGCACCCTTTTCAGGTAACCGCGGAAACCAAAAAGATGGTGATGGAGAATATTTGCTTCCTGCTCAATCAGTTCATTCACTGCTCCGCTTACGAGAGCATCATCTTCTGCTGGGTAATGCACGAACAGTCCATTATTGATGCTATCCTGAACAACCTTGATACGACAAATTGCGAGATTAAGACGATCTCTCTGGTCTGTGATGAACAAGAACTCCTTGAGCGCCTAAGTCAGGATATTCGGCCGGCAAGAGAGAGCCTGATGTTGTAGAGAGGAGCCTTGCTCGCCTTTCCCTGTATCATCAGCTTAACACAGTGAAGATCGACACAACCAGGAAGACAGTGAGTGAAATAGCTGAAGAAATCGCTCGCATCTAGATCCCCTGGGCCAAAGCTTGACTGAACTCGTGGCATGCGTTTTCCAGGTATTCTCTCCTTCGCAGGACGCTAAGCCAATTTTGGGGAATGGCCTCATATCCATACACAAGCCCTGCTAATCCCCCGGCAATGGCAGCTACGGTGTCCGTATCTCCCCCCAGATTTACGGCTTCCAGGACACAGCTCGGGTAGTCATGGGTGTTCAACAGGCACCAAAGCGCGGCCTCCAGTGAAGCCACGACATAACCACTGCTGCTGATCTCTGCTCTAGGAGTTGCCTTGATATGCCCCCTTGTTAGCCGCGAGAAATGGTCCAGTTCCCCAACGAACAGCGGCTGTCTTCCGTAGTATTCCACCGCCTTCTCAATGCCGACCTGTACAGCAACCTCTAGACCAACGCCGCTGAGGATCACTGCGGCCACAGACAGGTAGAGCCCGCAGGCAAGCTGGCTCCGCGGGTGGCCATGGGTCAAAGCGGAGACGTTGTGGATGATCTCAAATGCTTCACTACTCTCGTGAAAGTTCACCCCATATCTGGCAGCGAGATAGAACACCAGCGGCAAGATGCGCATCAGGGATCCGTTTCCATTGTCGTACTCACCATATCCCCCGCACTGCAGAGCAGGAATCCCTTTTTCGAACCGCTCCAGGGCGGCTCTGGTGGTTGTTCCCACGTCAAAGGTGTCGCCATCAGCTGTGAATTCACCGGTCCTGTACCATTTCAGGAGATTACGCATGATCTCATCGTAGTTCAGTTCCTTGGAGAGACTGCTCATCAAGCATAGGGTCATGCTGGTATCATCGGACCATGTACCGGCAGGTTTGTTGTATGTGCCGTAAGACCTCATGCCAACCACCGGGTCCCGCGCCAGGACTTCTCGATCCATGAACTCAACGGGCACACCCAGCGCATCGGCAACAGCTAGACCCATTATCCCACCGAGAACGCGTTTACCCAAATCAGCCATCGATAGGATGCGGTCCACACTGATCAAGCCCCCTTTCTCAGCACAGGTCTTGAGGAGCTCACTTGGGAGCAAAGGTTTTCAGTAACGAACCGAATGCAGCGACAACGCGGCCGCTGGCAAACCCGCTTACCACAAATCCTTTCAGCCAGTGAGGAGACGGCCCAAAAAAAGAAGGGCTCTGTCGCAGCCGCGCACGGCCCCATACTGACAATCATCGCACGCTTGACAGCGCCTGGTGATTTTCCTGATAACCACAGGAAAGCAGACCGAGGAGACGTGCTGCCATCGCAATTAGGAGATACGGGGAATTCTCTACGGCAGACGGGCCAAGTAGGCTGTGCAGCACCTGCCCAACAGAAACGACAAAAGGTAGGCAGAGACCAGGGAACACCCTACGACCGAGATCATCCGCGAGCTAGCACCTTTACGTCGCCCCATGCAACCATCACCCTCTGCCACGCTATTCGTGTCTTACCGGAGCAACTCCTGCCTAGTCAAAGAACCAGCACCGTTTCCCAGGGAAACAGTGCCGGTTCTCAAGAGGAAGAAAAAGCGACCAAGGTGGAATACTGCGCTTAAGCGTTGCTCCTGCTCAATTGGAGACTCTGCGTTGCCTGTTCAGTACGGGCGTGTGGTCTGCCCTTTGTGGAAGTAGTCCCCGCACCGCCGGCACACCCAGCCGTTGAGCCAATAAACGTGTTTATTGGTTCTGCAGCGACGGCACCGAGGTTTGTCGCTTCCGCCAGTGATAGCGTCAAGTTCACTGTCTGACAGCGGCTCCACCCCAGGTTGGCTGTAGCTGAGCAGCTCATCAACCTGTCGTTCGGAAAGAGTGATGCCGTGCTCTGCGGCAAGCTTCAGCAGATCGTCTCGCTTGGCACACTGAAGTGCCTTTTGAAGAACCGCCTTGGCATTATCACCCAGTTGAGCGATAAGATCATTGGTCTCCATCTTCGCACATCCTCCCTGCCGATGTCTCGCGTTCTGTGAGTTGAACGCCCTAGTCGTTAGTCGGTTGGGAATTTCTCCAGGATTGTCAATGCTCCTTCCAATGACAGGATACTGCCGGTGACCTCTCGTCCATCGCACTTGGGCCCCCCTGTACAGCAAAAGCGAGCCGATTCCAGGATAAAGGACAGGCCCGCCACAGCTCAGACATGCTCGAGGGAATCGGCTTCAGCTCCACCATGGCAGAGGTGGTCGCAGAAGCCGCTAAGGTGCAGACTCACTCGTCGTTGCCCCCTGGCCAACCCTTGAACCACGCTTTCAGCCAGTCCCCCAACTCTTCGTCCATCTCTTCCCAATCGTCAGCGAACACATTGGGATCTGTAACCACTACGGCCATGACGATGCTGGTAGACCTGTAGTCGATACGCTGCTGCGAGTCGTAACCTAGGTCGTCAATCCAGATTGCTACCTCTACGATGGTTTCGTCTTCTTCCTTCATATCCCAGTAGACGGCAGCGCCTGAGAGCCATTCACCCGGCTTCCATTGCGGCCTTTGGGAAAACGCTTGGCGAATCCAGTTGCCATCGTTCATCACACGGCCGTACTCCACAATGTGCTCAAAAACCCAATCTGGGTAGAACGACACTGAATACCACGGCCCCACCGTTTCACCTGGTTCGACATCTGCCGCATGTACCTCCGGCCAGCCTTCGGTCGCTTTCGTGTATTCCAAGTAGAAACGCAGCACCTCGTCGATAATGGCCTCAACCGTGTAGGCGCGTACATCAGAGAACACTACCGTTTCGTCGTAATAAGCCGACTCTCTGTACAGCTCCTCGACCTCTGGATCACGTACAGCTCCAGGAAAAACCGGGATGTCGTCTAATCTATTGGGCAACCGAGCCGCTAGGGCGGGACTGGCAAAAACGCACAACAACAGCAGAAACCAACCAATTCTGCCGATCCTCACAAGACTCACCTCCTCTCGCCGGCAGAGGATACGCTCCACGATACTCAAGTGATTAGCAGATCATTTCCCAATTCCTTCCTGTCCAGAAGATTTTGTCAAAACTCCCGTCCCATTTCGAGCATTCACGCTCACCAGCAGGCGATCGGCCTCAGGACGTGCGACTAGGCGGCCAGGGGCGATCATCAACAGAAAGTTGACCACTGGCCGCCTAAAGGTGATCCATGTCCATTCTTGACTGACCACTACACGGAACGTGTGGTAGGTCGAGTCATTCGTAGAGCACACATCTTAAAGCATAGGAATTAGGTCAAAGCGTTTTTCGGCGAAAACCAGAATATAAAAAGACCGCCACAACGGCGGTCTTATCGCATTCAAAATGGCGCGCCCGGCAGGATTCGAACCTACGACCTTCTGATTCGTAGTC
>ERZ773359.5391-NODE-5391-length-12291-cov-12.345129_pt1 | contig 12291 bp, 17 predicted proteins | sample MGYA00374955_ERZ773359 | MGnify/ENA primary metagenome ERZ773359 (study PRJEB29098, sample SAMN04486028) | biogas fermenter metagenome | study: EMG produced TPA metagenomics assembly of the Biogas fermentation microbial communities from Germany - Plant 4 DNA1...
CTGCTCACCATCTTGGAGGCCCAGGTGGGCGTCAGGGGTGGGGCGGCGTGAAGCGTGGGAAGGCCATCAATAGCAGACGCAAAGGCAAGCGCGGAGAACTGGAGTGGGCCCACCTCTGCCGCGACGAAGGCTACCCGGTCCGCCGGGGCCAGCAATACAGCGGGCTGGGCGGGGCTGACTGCGTTGGCCTGCCCGGCATCCATATCGAGGTCAAGCGGGTTAATCGTCTCAACCTCTACGATGCCCTGGCGCAGGCCAAACGCGATGCCCCACCTGGCAAGCTGCCGATTGTGGCCCACCGGCGGGATCACTGCGATTGGGTTGTCTTAATGGACGCTAGGAGTTGGTTTGAGTTGTACCGCGAGTGGGAGGCGGGGCGAGGTGAGGGCTCGTGAAATACTGTCTAGCACTAGCAGACTGGGTCACAGAGGGACGGTGTAATGATTGCTGGGGAGAGGGCGCGGGGGATTGCTCCTGGCATCGCAAATGCAAGGAGGACAACCTCAGAAAGAAGGACGCAGAGCGTCGGTGTGCAGGCCGAGTTAGCCCTGGCCAAGGAGCTGGGCCTAAAGAGCGGCTACGTTGAGGTGCCTCACTGGACGCTGACTTGGGAGGAGGGGCTTAATAGTGGCTAAGACCTTTGATCACTTTGATCAGGTGCGCCCCATCATCGAGGCGAGACTGTACGCGTATGGATCGTTCCGGTTAGAGTATCCCGATGCCCCCGTGAGCACACTTAAATTGCTCGAAACACCCGTCCAAACGTCCAACATGACGAGTGCCCAGGAGCGATGGGTTACCCGCTATGCCAGCGAACTACAGAATGCCGCAATCATCGAAAACGTGATGCGATCATTGCCCGACGAGGAGCGGCGCCTGATCGAGATGAGGTATTTTGAGTACGCCCAATGGGGATACATTTGCCGAAAATTGTCAGTTAGTCGGGCGACAGCCTACAGGATTAGGGATCGGGCTCTCATGGCATTTGCGATTGAATTCGGGCTGCTCGCCCGCGCTCAAGCGACAAGTTGAGACATTGTTAAACAAAATCTGTGGTATACTGGTATCGGAGAAAATCTCTCACGGCCGGGAGGCGGCAGGACGCCAGCCCGGCCACAACAGGGCCCGTCGCACAAGCGGCGGGTTTTCGTTTATCGGGCACGGCGCGCGATAACGACAGGCCCGAGGCCCCGCGGTCACTCGCCACCGCGGGGCTTGTGGCGCGCCGAGACGTCGATGTGTTATACCAGTCCCAATTCTCGTAGAACAGCCTTGGCCCAACGACGGCCATTGAGGGATAGAAGCCAGGAGTCTGGATCGTTTAAAGTCGCTACGCTTTTTAGGAACCCGCGAGCATCGGCTTCGTGAATGGCATCGACTATCTGCGTCGGTGTAGCCAGGGTACCGAGTTCGGATTCAATCTGAGACAAGGAAACGGATGTGCTACCCTCGTTGCCAAGATTGTAGATCGCTAGAACGACTCTTTCGAGATTCTTTTGGCCTTCTGCCTTGCGGCGACTCTCGGCTATCTTCTCAATCCGGTCCAACCAATCGTGTAGATTACCGAGCACCATGCCAAACCGCCTCCTCGAAGAGATGAGGGTGATTGGGAATATCGCTAAATTCGTTGTGCAACGACAGAAGACCTCCCAACGGGTGGTTTGAGTGAAACCCTGGGCAGAGCGATTCTACAAGAGCAAGGCGTGGCGGGAGTGCAGGGACGCATACTTCGCCTACCGTCACGGTCTCTGCGAACGGTGCGGAGCAGGTGGTAAGATCGTGCACCATCGGGTGTACCTGACGCCGCAGAACATCGGTGACCCGGCGGTGACGCTGAACTTCGGGAACCTGGAGCTACTGTGCCAGCGGTGCCACAACGACGAGCATCACCGCAGAGTGGCCGCGGCGGAAGGGTTGGCGTTCGATGAGCGCGGCGACTTGGTCGCGGTCGAGCGCTGACGCCCCCCCGTCGCGGCCGGGCACGACCGCTAGCGGGACCGGAGGCGGGCACCTCCGAAAACCCCGGAACGATCGCGCACACGAGGGGGTGAAAATGTGGCTAGGAAAAACAGTGCAGAAGTGGTTGATTTTCCGGTCGAAGATAGCCGGACTTCGGCGACGGAAGAGAAAGCTAAGAAAATTAAGACCGAGCTGACGAGACTTAAGAAAGTTTTCAAGGATTTGCCGGAAGATAAGAGGAGGATCGTCGACGGGTTGATTCAAGAGGCCGCGTTTATGCGGGCCACGCTCGAAGAGACGCGAGAAATCATCGACCGCGAGGGGGTCATCGAGCTGTTTGAGCAGGGCGCCCAGCGGTTTCTGCGCGAACATCCGGCCACGAAGGTCTACGCGTCGCTGGTAAACCGTTACTCCGCTGTCATCAAACAGCTGATCGACCTCTTGCCTGACAATAAAGGAGCTGACAACGGCGCCGACGAGCTGATGGAGTTCGTGAAGAAGCGAATGCGCTAGGCGTCGGGGCGCCATGGAAAACTACATCCTTCAGTACTGGCAGAAAATCAAAAATGGTGAAGTGGCTGTCTCCAAGCGGGTACGCCAGCAGTATGAGAAGATCGTCCACGAGCTCCGCAATCCACGCGATCCGTGGGTTTTTGACCTGGAGCGGGCGTCGGCGCCGATTGAGTTCATCGAGCGGTTCTGTCGGCACTCTAAGGGTAAGTGGATCGGCCAGCCTGTGCGGCTGGAGCTTTGGCAGAAGGCGCTGATCCAAGCGGCGTTTGGCTTTGTACACAGGGAGACCGGCTACCGGCGCTGCCGAGAGGTTCTTCTTCTCGTTGGTCGCAAGAACGGTAAGTCGACGTTGTTAGCCGGTTTAGGCCTATATATGCTGATCGGAGACGGCGAGGGTGGTGCCGAGGTCTATAGCCTCGCGACGAAGCGAGATCAAGCGCGCATCGTGTTCGCCGAACACGCAGTGCCCATGGTCAGTCAATCACCGGCATTGCGCAAGCATATCCGCAAACGCAAGACGGATTTGTACTTTCCGGTGACGTTTGGCAAGTTTGAGCCGCTTGCGTCGGAGAGTCATAGCCTCGACGGCCTCAATAGCCACTGTGTCATTATCGACGAACTGCACGCTATTAGGGACCGGAATCTGTACGACGTCATGCGGCAGTCAATGGCAGCCCGGACGCAACCGCTCTTGTTCATGATCACGACAGCCGGTTTTGTCCGCGAGTGCATCTACGACGACATGTACGACTACGCTTGCAGAGTGCTCGATGACGAGGTTGAGGACGAGCGGTTTTTGGCGTTCCTGTACGAGCTGGACGATCGAGCCGAGTGGACAGACTTTCGTGCCTGGGAAAAGGCAAACCCAGGCTTAGGGACGATTAAAAGCTACGAAGAGCTCGCGGCCAACGTCGAGCGGGCCAAGAACGACGCCAACTTCCTCCCGACTGTGTTGACGAAGGATTTTAACGTTCGGGAGACGGTCGCCGGTACGTGGCTCACGTTTGAGCAGATTAACAACGAAGAGACGTTCGCCCTCTCGGAGATTGAGAACAGTTACGCCGTGACCGGTACGGACCTGTCGAGCACGACGGACCTTAGTTGCGCCACGATCCTGGTGATGAAGCCCGACGGGAAGAAGTACGTCCTACAGCAGTATTTCTTACCCGAGGAGCTGATTGAGCAGCGGACCAAGGAGGATAGGATCCCTTATGACAGGTGGTCCGAACGAGGTCTGCTGACTCTGTGCCCGGGCAACAAGGTTGATTACTCCATGGTCACGCAGTGGTACTTACGTATGTACCAGGAGCATGGCATCCACATGATCTGGAACGGATACGACCCGTGGAACAGTCAGTACTGGGTCGACGAAATGAAAGAGTACGGCTTCCAGATGGAGATTGTACGGCAGGGGGCCAAGACGCTTAGTCAGCCGATGAAGGAGCTGGCGGCTGACCTTGCGGCAAAGCGGATTAACTACAACAATAACCCGATTCTCAAGTGGTGTTTGACGAATACGAGCGTCAAGCGAGACGAAAACGACAACATTCGCCCTATTAAGGGCAGCAATCAGAGGCAGCGTATCGACGGCGCTGTCTCTTTGCTTATCGCCTATACGGTACTCTTTAACCATCTCAACGACTACAAGGCGCTGATCTAGGGGAGGTGATCCGTCCGGTGGATGTTCGTGGTCTGGTGAAAAGCCTATTTGGAAGACTGACCCGACGGGTCGGCCTCTCTCAAGTCAGGGTGATGTCAGGCTATACGCCGGTGTTTACCGCGTGGGGGGACAAACCGTGGGAAGCGGATGTGGTGAGGGCTGCCGTTGATGCCATCGCTCGAAATGGCGCCAAGTTGAAGGCGAAGCACATTCGGCGCGTCAATGGTGATGTGATCGCCGTCAATAGCCAGCTGGAGCGAGTGCTACAGGTGCGGCCTAATCCGAGAATGTCGGCCTATGATTTTCAGTACAAACTTATCTCGACGCTCCTGTTAGACAACAATGCCTTCGCGTATCCCCAGTGGGAGCGGGGGCAGTTGATCGCTGTATGGCCCGTTAGCTGCATAGCGAGTGAGTTCCTGGAGGATGAGGGTGGCAACCTATATGTCAAATTTTACTTCGCTGATGGTGGCTCGGTCGTGTTGCCATATGAGGACATTATCCATTTACGGCGGCACTACTACGGAAACGACCTAATAGGTGATCCAAATCAAGCCATTAACACAACGTTGAGTGCCATCCATACAACAAACGAGGGTCTGGCTCAGGCGATCAAGACCTCTGCCCACCTGCGAGGCATCCTGAAGTTTCAAGGGATGCTCAAGGCAGAGGATATCGAGGCGCAGCGACAGCGGTTCATCAGCGAGTATATGACGGTGCAGAACACAGGAGGCATCGCTGCTCTCGATGCGAAGGCCGACTACATCGAGCTCAAGAATACACCGCTCGTGGTCAATGCTGGCCAGATGCGAGAACTGCGCGATGCCGTGTTCCGATACTTCGGCGTGTCTGAAGCCATCGTTACGGGCAACTACAATGAACAGCAGTGGAATGCGTTCTACGAGTCGACCATCGAACCAATCGCTGTGCAGATGAGCCTTGAGTTTACCCGAAAACTTTTCAGCGATCGCGAGCTCGGTCACGGGAATGAGATCGTGTTCGAAGCGAACCGGCTTCAGTACGCCAGCGTGAGCACCAAGCTGGCGCTTGTCTCTATGGTCGATCGAGGCGCTATGACGCCGAACGAGTGGCGTGAGGTGTTTAACCTAGCGCCCATTGAGGGCGGAGATGTACCGATTCGCAGGCTTGATACGCGACCGACGGACGAGACGGATATACCCCAGAACGATGAGGGTGACGAGGAAGGCGGTGATCTAGGTGGCGACGAGGGCAATGGAGACGACGATCAAGCGGGAGATTCGCCTGGCGGAGATCCGGGCGCTGGAACCAACGAATGACGAACAAGCGATGATCGTTGAGGGTCGGGCAATCGTGTATGACAGCCCTACGGTCATCGCCGAAATTGAAGGGCGCAAGTACTACGAGGTCATCGCTCGCGGGGCGTTGGACGAGGCTGATTTGCGGGATGTCCCCTTCAAGTACAATCACTCGGATAACGTCATGGTAATGGCGCGGACTCGTAACCGGACGCTGGAACTTATCCCTGATGACCAAGGATTGCTCGTTCGGGCTAAGCTCGCCAACACGACGGCGGGACGTGATCTGTACGAACTCATACGCCGGGGCGATGTGGACAAGATGAGCTTCGCCTTCACGGTGGCGGAGGACAGTTACGACCGCGACACCCGCACCCGTAAGATTCTCAAACTCAAGCGTATCTGGGACGTTTCGGCGGTGGATACCCCAGCGTACCAGGATACCTATATCAGCGCGAGGAGCTACTTCGAGGCGCAGGCGGAGGTCGAGCGCCAGGCGGCGGAGGCTGCCCGGAAGCAGCGACAGCGGTTGATACTCAAAACCTATCTCTAAGGAGAATGATACGATGAACGTACAGAAGAGACTGCAGGAAATCGAAGCTCGCAAGGTGGAGCTTCGGGTCGTGTTGGAAAGTGACGAGAAGGCAAACCTCGATGAGATCGAGGCGGAGTTGAAGTCGTTGGCGGCTGAGGAACAGGAGTTGCGGCGCAGGTTGGACGTGGCGGCAGCCATCCAGACCGGGACTGCCGAAGTCCGCACCGTCGAGACGATGATGAAGCCGGATGCCACGACTCGGGCTGTGGATCCGCACGACACGATGGAGTATCGTCGGGCGTTCATGGATTATGTGACCCGCGGCGTCAAGTCGGAGCATCTAGAGTACCGGGATGACGAGACCACGCAGCTCGGGGATATCGGGGCCGTCATCCCGACCACGATCCTCAACCGCATTGTGGAGCGGATGGAGGAGACGGGGCGCATCTGGAGCAGGGTCACGAAGACCGCCATCCAGGGCGGCGTGCAGATCCCGGTTAGCATGGCGAAGCCGGAGGCAACCTGGGTCGCTGCTGGCAGCATGGCCGATAAGCAGAAGAAGGTTGTCACCGGCAACATCAGCTTCAGCTACCATAAGCTGCAGGTTCGCGTTGCCGTCGAACTCGTGGCTGCTACGGTGGCGCTGCCGGTGTTTGAGGCGACGATTGCTGACAACATCGCCGAGGCTATGGTCGCGGCTCTTGATGAGGCGATTCTGGTAGGCACGGGAACCGGCCAGCCGCTGGGCATCGTAAACCACACGAACATTCCGGCGGAGCAGATTGTGGAGGTTGGCGCTGCTGACTTCGGCAAGTACGAGACCTGGACCGAGCTGCTCGGCAAGGTCCCGCGCCGTTATCGTAGTGGCGTCACCATCATCATGAATGATGCTGACTGGAACAAGTACCTCGTGGGCATGGTCGACCAGGCGGGTCAGCCTGTTGGCCGGGTCACGTACGGTCTAAACGGCACGATCGAGGAACGTCTACTTGGCCGCGAGGTCATCGCCATCGAGGAGTATCTGCCGTCCATCGACGCCGCCGAGGAGGGCGATGTGGTGGCGATCCTGGTTCGGTTGGAGGACTACATGGTGAACTCGAACATGGGTATCACCTATCGTCGCTACTTCGACGAGAACACCGACGAGTGGATCAGCAAGGCCACGATGATTGCCGACGGGAAGCTCGCTGATCCGAACGGCGTGGTGTTGATCAAGAAGGCTGAAGAGGCCTAAGAACCTAAAAGAAGTAAGGGCTTGCTCAACTGGGCGGGCCCTTACTTCTCGTGAGGTGGGACAGTGATGTACAGAGGTACGGTGCTCAAGGCATTCGTCGACAAGCACAACCCTCGCCGGGGGGTCTATTGGCCCGGGGAGGATTACAGGTCGAAATATCTTGACCGGATGCAGGAGCTGGCTGGCGCCGGCTACATCGAGTTTGAGGCGCCCCCGGAACCGAAGCGCAATCGCAAGGAGAAGAACGAAGAACAGAAAGGCGAACCGGAGCCTCCCGCTGAGGAGTGATCGACATGTCTACGGCGTTTTTGTCGGCACACCAAGCGACAATGTCTGGTCGGGCCGCCGGCATGCTCCTGGATAACCTCAAGAAGGTCATGCGGATCAAAACCGACGCGTTCGACGCCGAACTGAATGATCTGTTCAGCGCTGCTCAGGCTGATCTGAGGCTTGCCGGTGTTTCGGCCGAGAAGGCGGGCGACGTGGATGACCCGCTGATTCGACGGGCCATTTTCACATACATTAAGGCCCACTTTGGGTGGGATAACCCGGACCACGAACGACTGCTCAAGGCTTATGACCTGCTCAAGATGCACCTCGCTCTCTCCCAAGAGTACACGGAGGGATGATGCCGATGCGCTGGAGTGATGTGATCTATCTCATTGGTGAGGTGCAGGGCGAGAACGAATACGGTGATCCGGTCGTGGTCGATGGGCCGCCTCGTGAGGTGTATGCCAACCGCAAGAGTGTGCGGCAGTCAGAGTTCTACCAGGCGGCCATGACTGATCTACGGCCCGAGATCATGTTCGAGATTCGGAGTGCCGAGTACGAGGGTGAGCCCAAGGTGAGGTTTGAAGGCCGGGACTACTCCATTATCCGCACCTACGACAATGGTGAGATTACGGAGCTGATTTGCTCTGGCCTTGTGGGGGCGATCTGATGCCAGTGCCTCCTAGTGTCACCCGCATCAAGCGTGACGGTGTGGAATTCGTTAGCAACGTCGATCAGACGAAGTACACGATGGTCGAGCTGGAGCGGGCGGCGCTCAAGGAAATCGCCAAGCTCGTCCGCCGGCGGATGCTCGACCGACTCCGCAAGCTCCCCGGTATGCGCCGGCACCGGCGACTGTGGGCATCGACGCAGTATTGGGTGCGTCGCATTGAGGCCGACTTGCAGATCGGGTTTAAGCACGATAGCTGGTACGGCGCCCGGTCAGAGCTAGGGGACAGTGGTCAGCCGGCGCGACACATCCTGCGCAACACCGTGATGGATGAGATACCGACCATTCGGCTGATTGCAGCTCAGTACCTGAAGCACATCGAAGACGAGCTACGGGCGCAGGACATCATCGACGAGCGGGAGGAGACGGGCGATGAGCAAGCCCCTTGAGATCCGTAAAGCTGTTCAGGCGGCGCTCAAAAATGTCCATTCCCGTGTTTGGTATGAACGTGCGCCTGATGGGGCCCAGTTCCCGTACATCACGTATCTGCTGTCGACGGCTATCGATGCGGGCACCCTGGAACGATATCTTCTCGATGTGAACGGCTGGGATGCACCAAGCGATGGCTCAACTGCGGCACTTGAAATATTGATGGAGGCCGTGGATCGAGCGTTACAAAAGCGAGTAGTTCGCACGGACGAGGTTTCGTTTGTGATCTACCGGGACCGTCGCCTATCCGTCGAGGACACTGACCCGCGGATTAGGCGACGGATGTACGTTTACGAACTACGGGCATTCCAAAGAAGGAGTGAATACCATGGCTAAGACGATTCTGTTGGGTGAGGGAGTATTCACCATTGGCGGCAAGGACATTGGGTTAACCCGGGGTGGCGGTCAGTTCACGGTGACCCGGGAATACCGACGCGTGGAGGCGGACGGAGACCGTGGCCCGGTCAAGGGGCGCATACGGTTGGTGTCGAGCGAGGCTACGCTTACGATGAACCAACTGGAGATACTGGTGGACGATCTGGTCAGGATGTTCCCGGCTACGAAACTCACGAATGGTGCGGAAACGACCACCTTCACAGCCAAGCAGGACATCGAAGATGCGGACTACAACGATACCGTGACCTGGACCGGTCGCACCATGGACGGCAAGGCGTGTGTCATCACGCTGAAGAACGCCATCAACCTGGGCAACCTCGACTGGACGATGGCAGACAAGGATGAGGTTGTCCAACAGGTTGTGTTCACGGCCACGTATGACGAGGAGACCCGCCAGGGCGAAGAGGAACCCTGGGAAGTCAAGTGGGTTGACGGGGTGTAAGGTGGCGCCCTTCGGGGCGCCTCCGCTCTTTATTAGGAGGGTACAGGATGAGCGTTGAGGTCACGCAAGACACGCCAAAGCTCACGACGTCGTTGTTTTTCCCGTTCCTGCGCATGATCCGTGCCATGAACGGGCCGAAACTGATTCAGGAGTTCAATCGGCTTTCCAAGCGTGCGGCAGAGGAGGCCAAGACGGCGGGAGATGATCCTGCTGTGGTGGCCGAGGCTCAGAATCGAATGGGCATGGAGTTCGCAACGTTGCTACTCCAGTACCTGCCTGATGCGGAGGATGAGACGTTAGACTTTTTAGCCCGGTATTCGGGCAAAAGCCGGAAGGAGATCGAGGATCAGGACCTGTTCGAGACGTTCGAACTGGTCAAGCAGCTCTTCCAAGATCCCCGATTCGGTGATTTTTTACGGTCGGCTGCCAGGGGGACTCAGTCCAGCTCCTAGACCTCCTCTTGCATCGATACCACGACATGGACTACATCATGTCATTGCCAGTAGATACGTTTTTCGACCTGCTCCTAAAGGCAGCCGAGGAGCGGCGCCGGGAAGAGCTTCGGCAAGAGTGGCTCACGATGCTGCCGTGGATGAAGAGCCCGAAGCCGTTTGAGCAGTACTACCAGGAACGAGTACAGCCAATGCGACTCGAGATCTCGCGACGGTCAGCGGAGGATATTAAGGCTGACGTGGAGGCTATTCGTCGCGCCGCGGCGGTGCAGTAGGGGGTGGCCGTTTTGGAGCTTTTTAAGCTGTTCGGAACGATCCTCATCGACAACGACCCAGCAAATCGGAAACTGCAAGAGACGGACGCCCAGGCCGAGAAGGTAGGCAACACACTGACTCGGGTCGCTGCGACGGCTGCCAAGTGGGGCGCCGCTATTGCCGCCGGTGCTACAGCCGCCGGCGGCGCTCTATTTGCGTTGTCGAAGCGCGTCGCTGATACTGCGGGGTACATCGATGATGTTACCCAGAAGATGGGGATTGGCACGACTGCCTTCCAAGAATATCAGTACGCTGCCGAACAGCTTGGTATCAGCCAGAACCAGATGGAGAAGGCCCTTGGTCGTCTCAATCAGCGCCTTGGCATGGCTGAACGAGGTAACGTCAAGTACGCGGAGGCATTAAGGGAGCTAGGCGTCACTTCGCGAGATACCGATGAGGCTTTCGTCCAGGCGATTGAGTCGCTTCATCGGATGGAGGATAGCCAAAAGCAAGCCGCTCTAGCAGCGGATTTGTTCGGTGTCATGCTCGCCCGAGACCTCATGCCGGCCATCCAGGCTGGTGGCGAGGAGTTGCTTAACCTGCGCAACCGCGCTCACCAGCTTGGCAAGGTGATGAGCGAGGAGACGGTGCAAGCCGGGGCCAGTTTTGGCGATGCGTTGACGGATATCCAGACGATCCTGGGCGGCATCGCTCAGGACATCGCAGCCAAGGTCCTCCCGACGTTTGCCAAATGGCTAACGTGGATTGCCGAGAACCTACCCAAAGCCTGGGCAGTGTTCCAGTTTCTGGGCGAGGTAATAGAGATCGTCGTTCGGCATACGAGCAAAGCTTTGCGGCCGTGGGTGGACCTCATCAGGAGCATTTTAGGCGTCGCATGGGATTGGACGATCAACATCCTGGGCGATGCCTGGAAGTGGTTGACGACCACCACGTGGGCCGAGAAATGGGAGGACATCAAGGGATGGCTCACAGCCGGGTGGAACTGGCTGGTCAATATCGGAGGCAGTGCCTGGGCATGGCTCACAGAGACGACGTGGGCTCAAAAGATCGAGGACGTGCGCAGATGGCTCTCCAGTGCATGGAGTTGGGTCGTCAACCTTGCCGGCCAACTGTGGGCTTGGCTCGATGAACACGCACCATGGTTTACTGGGTTCTTACGCACGGTCTGGGACTACATCGGCAAAGCCTGGTCGTGGATCGTAGACATGGCGGGAACGGCGTGGACGTGGCTTGAGGAACATGCTCCTTGGTTGACGTCCATATTGGAAGCTCTATGGGGCTACCTCAAGACGGCCTGGTCCTGGACACTCAATATGCTCGGGGACGCTTGGGCTTGGCTGATCGGCACGTCTCTCGCCGAAAAGGTCCAGGACATCAAGGGTTGGTTCACCGATGCCTGGCAGTGGGCCATTGACGCCGTAGGCGATGCATGGAGCTGGCTTGATGAGCGATTTCCTGCACTGACTGATGCACTTAAGTTGCTGTGGGAATCTTTCTCGCGTGCCTGGCAATGGCTCATCAACACAGCCGGCGATGTTTGGCAGTGGCTCGTTGGCACCACCTGGGAGCAAAAGTGGAAGGACATAACCAGCTGGCTGGCAGCGGCCTGGGAATGGGTTATCAATACAGCTGGCGTAGCCTGGGATTGGATTACCGGCACCACCTGGAAAGAGAAGCTTGCCGATATAAAGGGTTGGATCGCCGCTGCCTGGCAGTGGGTTGTCAACACGGGCGGCACTGCATGGGCATGGCTTGATGAGCGTTTTCCTGCACTGACGGGGGCGCTGAGGACCGTGTGGAGCTGGTTTGAGAAAGCCTGGGCTTGGACGGTTGCTACCGCCGGAGCGGCTTGGACTTGGCTCGACGAGAAGCTTGGCATTACAGTTGCTCTTCAGATGGTCTGGGACTGGCTGAAGAAGGCGTGGAGCTGGACGCTCAACGTGGCCGGCGATGCGTGGGACTGGCTGAAAAACATCTTCGGCTGGGTGGGTGACAAACTCGAGACGGCTTGGAACTGGACGCTCAATTTTCTGGGCGACGCCTGGGACTGGCTACGCGATGTGGCCTGGCCGTGGTTATCTAAGGCCGCAAACACCGCCTGGAACTGGACGCTCAGTT
>ERZ773359.5392-NODE-5392-length-12289-cov-30.978339_pt1 | contig 12289 bp, 15 predicted proteins | sample MGYA00374955_ERZ773359 | MGnify/ENA primary metagenome ERZ773359 (study PRJEB29098, sample SAMN04486028) | biogas fermenter metagenome | study: EMG produced TPA metagenomics assembly of the Biogas fermentation microbial communities from Germany - Plant 4 DNA1...
GGGGCTTGGCGCGGTAAGTATATTCTTCGGTTTCTTCTATTCGATACTGTTATAAGAGAAGCTAAAAAATGCTTCTCTTTTTTTTAATTTTTTGTTATAAAATTGCATACAATATTATATAATAATAGCAAAGATAAAATATGTTGTGTTCAAATAGAATTTTTTCAGGTCGGAATATATAAGCAGTGTAGGACAAAATTATAAAAATAAAATCATTGTAAAAAGGGGGAGTGATTATGAAATTTTATATTAATATATTACCAATTATATTAACATTCATATTTGTTCTTATTGTTGCTGCTTCTGTGCTGCTTTCTACCAGCAGCATGTTACTTAAAGCTATAGGTTTTGGTTTGGCTATATTCGTTATATTCTATGTGCCGACCATATTACCTAAAATTAAATACAGCTTGTTAAGCAAACAATAAAAATGAAAAAGGACACAATATCGTGTCCTTTTATCATTTCAGTAAAAATTATTACCCTACTTACAATGACATATAATTCACTGAATATATACCAATGGTGGTGATTATATGTCATTTTGGGGACTGCTTCATATATTCTGTTTCCCAATTGCGGGTATATTCTTTTGGAACTGCTTTGACTGGGAAAATATCAATGAAAAACCAGTTCAAAAAATAACAGCATACTTCTTACTTTGTTTGTTCGTAATATTCTATTTCTATCAGTTATATAAATTTTATAAAATGGATTCCATCTATTATTCTTATTTGATCAAATATACATTACCAAGTCTTATATTGGGTGTCATCACAACTATTATTATGTCAAAAACAGCTATAAAAAAATAGTAAAAAATTTTATAAATCAGTTTTCTTTGCATAGAATAGTATTAAAAAATATTATTCTGTGGGGGGTGATTCTTGTGAAAAGATTTATAATAATTTTATCAATATTTTCTTTACTATTTTCTGTACCTGTATTTGCAGAAGAAGCAGAAGAATTATCTCCGTTTGATTCAGATGTTGTAATTCCAGAAATAAAGACGCTGGATCCTTTAAATATAGATGAAGATATATTAACACCAGAAGATGATACAATTACTGGAACGGAAACAAAAATAATTAACCCAAATCCTTTATTAAATAATAATACATTTAATTCTTTAGATGAAGAAACACAAAAAGTGTATGCAGCATATCGTGATGTAATACCGAAAGTAGATACAGATGATATTCTTCAATGGATTTTAGAAAAAGGATATCAAATTATACATCTTTTACAAGTAGTTGCTCAACCATTTTCTATTATTGTTTTCATTATTTCTGCTTTTCTTGCCCTGGCAGGTAGTGTTGGCAGAGGTGATTTAGCTGGCAGGGGTATGTGGGGCATGATAATGTCAACAATTGTGTATGCTGTTGTTCTGTTTGCACCTGTTATTATGCAAACATTTGTAGGCTGGATTTCCTCATAAAATATTCTCCTGAATAAGGAGAATTTTTTATTTTTTTTGGAATATTTTTTTTGTAATTGTATATCATATATTAGAATAAATAAAAAAGAACAAAGGGGATAGAATTTGTTCTGGTTCATCTTAACCCCGTGAAACTCGGGGGAACTAATCCGCAGTTTGGGCGGGATACACCCAAACGCATGTGTAAGGAATGCGTGATGTGGGAAGGACAACTAAAAAGTCCTTGAAGCTTACCCATAGGTGAAGAAGTTATGGGAAACAATAAGTGGGGGCAAGGGACAAGATGAATGAATGTTGTGTGGCAGTGAGTACGCAACAGATTCCAATATAAAGTTGGAAGGTGCTGTTGATGAAAACTGCGCAACATCCATATTTACCATTCCTTTTTCTTTTGTGATATCATCGACCATTTAATCTTTCCTGACATATTTACTATAGATACATAACCCCGAAACATGAAAACTGTTTCGGGGCTTTGTTTTTTATGATCTTTGCTTCCCTACTCTATCCTACCCTATTCTGTATTAAAATTTGCTATATAGAATTTTTCTTTTATATTTTTTTTACATAAAATGCATAGAATAATAAAAAAATTATAAAAAAGGGGGTAATTTTATGCTAAATCAAACAATAATGGAAAAAAGATTAAAAGAATGGTTCAACAATATGATCCAGGTAAAAGGTTATATCGGCTCATATGGTAAAAACAGGTTTCGTCAATATGGTGAATACATTAGAAAGTTATCAGAGATTTATAACAAAGACAATAAATACAGAAGTAATATTCAAGCGTGTATTATTGAACTTATAGGTGAAGAAGAATATCAAGCAAAAAAAATAATAGAATCAATTTATAAAATTAGCAATAGAGAAACCTTGATTAATGAATTAAAACAATTTAGAGAAGAAGGAAAACTTGATGAATTCATAGCCAAATATTCATATCTTCTGATCAAAAGGAAAAGAAGAAGACAGTCATAAGGGGGGGGGGACTTTTATGCCTAAAACAAAAACAAAAAAGAAATGGAAGCCAAATTGGAAAAGTCCAATAATAAAAGAATTGGGGGACTTATTCCTATTTAGTGAAGGAAGGTTAACAAAACAAAAAATCATTGAAACGGTTGGTGAAGGTATATACAAAAATTTGAAAGACTATGGTTTTATTGTTGAAGTCAAATCTTCTAAAAATCCAGATGTTATGAAAACAACCATGCGGTTTAGAAAAGGTTACAATACTTACATTGATCCTACTGCAAAGTGGAGTGGTACAGGAAGTACTAATCATTCAAAAGGTATGGCTATGATATATTCACTCCTCCCTTCAACTGTCAAAAAAGATCGTAGAATAGAATGTGAAAATAAGCTTAAAGAAGAATTGAAAAAACTTAAAGAAGATAAAATCACAAAAATGAAATATAGAGAAATGGGACAAAAATATAATAAGGAAGTATATAATGCAAGGCTTGAATTCAGACAATTTATGAAAGAAGTTGCACCAGAAGCGAATTATAATGCTTATATAATTGCCGAAAATGAATATCTTAATACCAAACGATCACTAGATGCCAAATTTAAATCAAAAACTAAAACGAAAGCATATCTGAACGCCCTGGAAAAGATTAATAAAACATTTGAAGAAAAAAGGAATTTGACCTTTAATACTGGTGATTTGGTTAAAGATAACAAGATAAAAGCAGCATATGATAAAATGACTGATACATTAAGAAGTATAGAATTCAAAAAGAATGTATTAAAAGATAACAGGGGTATAAGTCCAACAGATCTTCGTGTTACATTTACGGCTGCTGAACTTAATCAATTTATTTCCAATCTGGAAAAAGAATCTGCACATGTTCCCAGCAAAAAAGGGTGGGCAGTCAGTGATTTTAGAAATAGCATATCAAAACTGAAGAGCATATCTTCTTCTTTGAAAAAAGGGAAAACTGTTTCAATAGGAATTGAAGTTACAACAGAATACTACGAGAACAGAGATCGCTTATCCAAGGCACATTATGAAACCTTAACTGGGACCAAAGTAATTTTCTTGCCAGCCTATTATTAATAAAAATAATAGGCTGTTTTTTTTATATTTTTTTCTTTTTTGCATACAATTATAGAGGGAAATATTACAACACTATTGTTGTGAATATAATCATAAAAATATATAAAGGGGGTATTGTTGTGTTCGCATTTACCGAAAAAAACTATCTTGATTATGTACAAAAACTGAAAGATTTTAAAGAAAACCTGTTTGATAATGATTCTATTTTCCCTAAGGGGTTTTCTGAATATGAAAAATTCTCATTGAAATTTATAAATGATATACAGAATGTTAGTATAGACCAACACCTGAAAAATATCTTTGTAAGATTGTATATCATGACCGAAAAGGAATTCAACCAGATGATCAATAAACTAATAAACAATAGATACATATATAAGGAAAACACAACCATTGGCGAATTCGTAGCCCTGGGGAAAAAAGGGAGGAACCTGTTTACCCTGAAGGATACCTGTAAATATGAACAGGTTAAGAAAAGGGATATATCAGAGAAGTTCTTGTTATTTAATTTAATAAAGGGTAATAAGTGCGTTATTGATATAACCCAAAAATATATTGATCTAGTTATCAGTACATTCAATAAAAAAATAGATAATTCAGAATCCAAAGAAAACTATGCCTGTCTACTCTCATATATATATAACATTGTATATATGGATTTTGTTCTTGAAAATGAAGCTGGCAAAGATGAAATATTTAAAAAATATAAGTTTGATTATGATATCATAGGCGAATACAAGGATTTAGTTTTCAATAAACCAAATGATATTTCGTTAGACGATTATCTTATTGATAATTATACTTTCAGATTGGAATTTACAGAACATATTAAAAAGTTCAAGGAAATACTGATTAATGATAAGTTTATAAAATACTCTAATTTAATGAAAAAAGCCATAAGAGAAAGATCAACCGATATTTTGTATTATTTAAATCACTTTATTATTGGTAAGAAAATAAATACAATCGAAAATATCAATAGTATATGTTCATCTATCAGAAAAGAATCAAACTATTATTATAGTTGTGATGACATAATAAGAAGAAAAATGGAATCACTATATCAAATAGACCTTTCGAAAGATCGAAACTTCGATGAATTATTGAACAGAAAGATACGGTTGGAGAAGATATACATGGGAAAAAACAGTGTTCTTAAAACTGTAAAGAAAACACTTGATAAAAAGGAAAAGGATTATGTAAGATTTAATAATTACATCAATAAAAATAATATAACGGATGAAAAATCGCTCAAGACATTAAAATTACTTTATCAGGATTACAAGTGGTATTCGGACAGGTACAATCAATTGCTGCAAGAAAAACAGGATATTGGAAATCTGATAGAAAAGAATAAGGTTGAATATGAATGTTTTCTCCCAGATGTTCATTATAGAGTAAACAATAAAGAAACATATATCACCTTATCAAAGTTAAGAAACAATGCTATTTTTATTGACAAAGTTGACAGTGATGGAATAACTTTTGGTGTTATGGACACATCATTTATTGATGAATACGGGAACTATGTTCCTTTCTTAAATAAAAGAATATTGAATAAGTTCAGACTGGCAGAAGCATATGTAATCAAACACCTGGGTAGGGTTATCCATACTAAAAATATGTTCTATCAATTTATTCCAAAATTTAAGATTTACACCTATAATATTGATTATGATATTGAAGTTTACCTTGAACCACTAATCAACCGCCTTACAAGGGAAGAAGGGTTAGCGGGAATAGGTAGGGAACACATTGAAGTAATTGATACCAAGATAAATTCCTTTGATCCAATAGAATTCTTTTCAAATCTAAAGTTTAATGTATTGGAAGAAGGTGATAAACAATGATAAAAGTATCTGATTATGATAAATACTTTGTTGTTACCTATGCCAATATAAAAGAACCAGAAGTATACGATAGCTATTTTGAAGCAGTCCAGAATCAGGATGTTTACTCAAATATATACGGTTGTAAGACAAAAGCTGAGGCAAAGAAAAAAGCCAGAACCTTTTGGAAAGAAAATAAAAACTTAACAGGATATAAGAAGCTTGATGAAAAAGGAAATGTTATTTTCAATGCAGAAGCAAATTCTGATTATGAAGAAAAAATTAAAATATTAAAACAATTCATTAGAACCGATAATGATATTTTCATATAAAATACTGGACTTTATCCAGTATTTTATATGCACTATTAAACTATAAAATTTAAAAATTTAGTTATATTTTATAAAAAATGTTGTATAATAATATTAGAAAAAAAGAAAAAATTTTTTTGGAGGTGAATAAAAATGACAGTTTACAATTTATTTAAAACTTATGAAGAACTGGTTAACGGAAAACACTCTGAAAAGCCTATCAAACTTTTCAGGGCTATTGATAGATTGAATAGAACAAAACAACAATTGAACAGAAAAGTTTCATTAAAGGAACTTGCTTCTGTCAAATCGTTAAAAAATGATATGGTAGAATACAATGCTCATGTATATAACCTGTTTAAGAAAGTGGTCCAGGTTGATGTTATTTTGGATTTGTTATCTGTTATCATTTTCCCCGTGTTATTGATAAGTCTGGTTTCAAATTCATTCAACCTGGTACATAAGTATTTCCCTGATTATTTTTATTGGACATTCTTTGCAGCAGGATTTTCCTTGTTATCTTTGTTCGTAGTATACAGGAAGGATGAATTAAGTGAAATATGTAAAAAACATTTCCATTACGATAACATGTTAAAGATAGAAACTTTCAACTGCTATGCTGCTTTATTCAATATGTTCATATTAATTCTTCGAGCAGCAAATACGGATCTGGATATAGATATGTTGAATCATGCTATAAGCGGACAGATTCAGTGGTCCAGTCTTGAAATTGTTAAAAGATTAGTTCCGTTTTTAGCTGGTTTTGGTCTTGCATCAACCATAGGTGTATTGACAAACGCGCAAATACCGAAAGTAAAACAAGCTGTGAAAGTTCTCACCCTTGATAATAATAAATATGTTTCCGATATCGCTTACAATGATCATCTAGTTATGAAAGAAAGACCAAGAAAAACAGCTAATTATAATCATTTTTCAAATGTTGTTAATATGAATGAATACAAATCCCAAAAGCAAAAAGTCGAAAACAATTATGGGGTTAAAAGAAGACAAAGAATATAACTATATTTACTTTTTGAAAGGAGTGATTAATTATGTATGATGATAATTTTTACAATCAAAAGGAAAAATCAAACAAAATTGAAAAATTAGTGCAATTATTAAAAAGTAAGAAATTTAGATTTGGATTATTTCTTTTTGTTACATTTGTTGTATTAGGTACATTCATTCTTCTTGGGTATACTCTCAATAAAGAATATAAAGCTGTGGTAGATAAAGAGGGAAATATAATTAAAATAATTAAAAACGAAGAACCACAAACAGAAACATTAGAAGTCAATGAAAATTATGTTGATAAAATAATTATACTTGATGATCCATGGTCAAATTCTTTTGAATCACCAGAAGAATTAGAAGAAGCTATGGAAAACAAACCTGTTTATTCTGTAAGCGAAGAAGACCTGGATGATGAAATAAGGAATGCTCTTTGTGAATACAATTTTGAAAAAGCTTATTATATCTTAGAATCCTTCATTGGTGAAGATGAAACATTGAGGGAAAAATATGGAAGAAAGTTGCTTGATTTAAATACAGCATGGATGATTTCAAATGACCCTTATATTTCCGATGCTATGTTCCAGATACAAGATCCTGATGTTTATTTGTTCACTTTCTATAATCTGGACTTTGAATTTCAATGGCGTGAAGTAATAAAACGAAACAGTCAGGTAAAATACAAACCAAGAGAACTTATATCAATTGAAGAAATTACGAATGATCAACTACCCGATACAGACATTTCTCCATTAGAAATCTCAAAAAAAGGAATAAAAATATGGCGATACAGGTTTTTGGAATATAAAGACATTTACTTTGATTCGTACTTGCTTCAGTATACGAAAGAAGGAAAATGTAAGATTTATTATTCGCAATATTCGGATCCAGACTATAATCCTACAACATATGAACTTCTTGAACGGATGTATTTCTATACAGAATAAATTTAAAGCCTCCAATTGTGGGGGCTTTTTTATCGTATCACTCATATTTTTCTTTAATCTTTCTTACAAATGAATTTTTCATTCCTTCAACCCTTTCAGACCCAACGCATTTACCAATTCTATAATGTCTTGGATCGTGTCTGACATTAAGATATTACCATATTTTCATACATTTTTTCTTTTTTATGTTCTTACAGTGATATTACCAGTCTGATATAATTCAATTATTAATTCAAATATGGAAGGCTGCGGATGTCCGCAGCCATGTCTTAGCAGGAATAAGTGTGTGGAAAAATGGGGGGGGATTATTTCTTTTTTGTTCATGGGCTTTCCGAAACCCTTGCCTACCTCCTCTGCTAACGCAGGGCAGGCTTCGGTTTTCTTCAAGCCCACACCTTTTCACACCCCTTGCAATCGGGTCCACCAAATCCTGCCTATCCCTTTTTATTTCTTCTGTATTCCTTTATCCATCTATATTTGACCAAGCGTGAAACATAGTGAGATTAGTGTGAGGGTAGGGGTGTGAAAAGGTGAATATATAGCAATATTCCTGCGTCCGACAGATTACTTCCTCGACATTCCTACACATTTTCCTCCGCCCCCCCCTTTCCTCACAAAATAATCTTCCTTTCAGTCAGATTATTTTGTGGGAAATTGGGTTCGGGGAAAATGTGGGAATGTCGGGTCGGCCACTGCGCAGGACACACACTTCAGAATAAAATGGCTTCCTTTCAGTCAGCTCATTTTATTCTGGTGTGTCCGCTTGTGGCATTGGCTGCCCGCCAATTCCCTTTTTGCAGAATCGCTTCGCTTCCCTGCGGGAATTGGCTTTCCCATTACAGGGGTGTCGCTTACAGCAGACTCTTGACACCCCTGTAATGGGGGCAGCCATTCTTCTTTAAGTATTCCTGGTGGAATACTTAAAGAAGCAAACTGGTTTGCCCCTCTCTCCCTTCGCATATTCCGCACTTAAAGGGGGACAAGGGACAAGAGACAAGAGACAAGTTACAATTATTAAAAACTTCACTTCGTTTAGTTTTTTGCCGTGCGGAATATGCTTCGGGGGGGCAAACCGAATTAATCCGTCGGACGCTTTTCACCTTTTATCCCCCCATTTTTCCACACATAAGTTTAAGACAAGCCTTCGAAGCCTTCGTTTTTATTCACCTTTCAGCTTATACATCATTCCAGCTTTGCCTTTGTAGTCCCCCATTTATTCACACATTAGTTCCTGCCTTTGCCCAATTCCCATATAGTCCACACTTTAATTCCTGCTATATTCTTTTGTTATATGGGAAGCCCTATAACCCCTTCCCATACCCTTCCCAATCGAAAAACTTTCAGTTTTTCCCCAATTTTTCTAAAAACTGCTTCATATTTTTGCAATTCATTCATTTTTTTTGATATAAGCAAAAAGTTTTTTATATTTTTCTGATATATGGTCATTTTATATTCATTTAAAAGATATAAGATCTTTAATCTTGTTTATTTTCAATTGTATCGAATTTTATTAAAATTCTATTCTTTAATTTTTTTTATAACATTTTTTTGGACTTCTAATGGTTTATTTATAATGCTTCTGTATGTTTTTGTTAAAATTACGATGATCCATTAGTGATTATTTTATTAAAATTCTGTGTTTTAATATTTTTTAAGGATACTTTTTTGGCTTCAAATAATTTATCGATAATATTTCTGCGCATTATTGTTAAAATCTTTGTGATCTTATGGTATTGTCAGTTGATAAAACCCAATATTTTATTAAAATTACATTTTTTAATATTTTTTCAGCATGTTTTTTTCCCTTCAATCAGTTTATATATAAGCCTTTTATAAATTTTTATTAAAACTTCATAATAAGGAAATCATACCGAGTTTATTTTTATTAAAACAAATTTTTTTAATATTTTTAGAAGGCTGTTTTTTGCCTTCTAATGCTTCATCCAATATATTTACAAAAGTTTTATTAAAAATTTCATATTGCATATAATGTATTGTAAAAAATTTTCAATAAGGTGGTGGTGATATGAGTATTCTTGTAGATGAAAAAATGAAACAGGAAGTAGCTGATCTAATCAGAGAACTTCCTTCCTGGGGAATAGATTATCCTATTAGCTTTAAACATTTATCTTATTTGGTTGCTTCGCTAATAGAAGGATCTGAACGATATAGTATGATGGTAGATTTAATTACCGAAGAAGCTTACCCAGATAATGAAGGTTATTTTAATTTTCTTATGGATTATAAAGTATTAAACGAAAAAGAACTTCAAAAATTAAAAATCAGGGTGAAAAAGGAAGCAAATTCTATAAAAAAGCTAATAAATGATTACAAAAAATCAAAAAATCCCCAAAAGTTGTCCTTGACAAAAACTTATCATGCATTATACAGGTATGCTGATAAGATGGGGTTGCCGTTTAATGATTTTCTGAAATGCATGGGATATGATAATTTAATTGAAAAGGAGGTTGATAAGGATGAAGAAAATAATTCTGATAGCTGATACATTGAAAGAAGAAAAGTATTTTAATGAAATATTTAAAAATATAGATAATAAACAAGAGTTTCTAAAAGCAGCCATTAAGGAGAAGTATGAAAGGGAAAAGGGTATCCAGCAGCAGACAACTACAACTATTGATGAACAACAAATAAAGGAACTGGTATTATCTGTTTTTATAAATGACAACAGGATCAAGGAACTGGTAAAGGATCAGATAAACCAAGTAATAGGGGAAATGGTAATACAGAAACTGAAGGATGGTTTTGTGCCTACCAATCAGAATGAAGAAGAAGAAAAAGGTAAGGAAGAAGAAAACGATAAACCAGATGAACTGACGGATGATGTAAAGGATTTAATAAAGCTTGCAACTGCTGATTGGGCTTCTTAATAAAGGAGGTGATTACTGTTATGATTGATATATTTGAAAATCAATGCAATGTATTGGATTTGGATAATAAATTCGATTATACAAGACTGGCGGTATGTTATGAATTAGCAAACAGTATAAAGGAATACATAAAGGAAAAGATGAAAGAAGACAGAAAGGCATGGGTAAAGAAGGCAAGAATTATGTATGTGCCTGTATCATTTGATGAAGTTATAGAAAATGTTAAGTATCAAAGTGATGATCTTGATATTGGCAATACGGAAACAGTTGTGGGAATAGTGAAAACAGTATTTGATGATAGTAAATATTTCGTATTTTTAAGGATATTTAAAGTTATCAATTCTGAAGAATATAAATACTTCAAGGAGAAGTTTATGAAGGAGTAGTGATGATACAAAATCCCGAATATTAAAAGTTCGGGATTTATTTTTTGTTACTACGAAAAAGTGTTTCATTTTTCTTTTATAATTCATAAAAAATTCAATAAAAAAAGGAAAATGCTTGAAAATTATTGATAGAGAATAAAGGAAATATATATGAAAGATGAAGGAATGGAATGAAGGGATTTAATTCAATAATAATTCAAGCTTTAATCCAATGTGTCATGTGATATACCAGAATTATAGGGGGCAGTAATTTAAGCTGGTGATTATTCTGCGATGACCAGCTTCATTAAATGCAGCCCATGGCTTTTGATATTTCCACACACTCGTTTAGTGTGTGGTAAATTTTTTGGTATTTTACTTTGTAAGCCACACATCCAGAAAATAATCAGAGTTCTTGTTAATCCAAGCTCTATTAGCCTAGATTAAATCTATTACTTCTTTTTCTGTTCTTTCATCTTCTGATTTGTCACGCCAATTTACTCCACTATTATATTCAAAGTATCTTCCATCTCTTTTGGTAATTTTGGGTCCACCTTTTAATGATAATAATTTGTTGTTGAAATATATTTCATCACCGTTTTTCATCCTATTAATAATTTGTTCTTTAATATCGTTTTTGTTTTTAATTTTTAAAGTTGTCATAAAAAAATCATCCTTCATTAAAGTAATTAGTTTTTTTTCTTTTACTATAAAGGAGTTGGACCTGTATATCCTCCAAGTAAATATAAAAAAATTGGTGTGATTCAAATGGCATGGTATTTGGAGAGTTTATATTGCCTTTTTATGGATATATTTATATAATGAAATTTTGAAAGAGGTTGTTTTGTGAATACAATCTATATCAAATAGATAGAAAATTAATTAATAAAGTAAACAATTATTATAAATATACTGAACTATTAGGAGGAAAACCATTATGAAGATAGAATATAGCCAAGACATACAATTAACTGATATTGATAAACACATTGTAAAAAAGATACTTAAGCTTTATTTTTGCGATATCCAGAACAACCAAACCTTTATAATAGAAGAAGAAGGTTATGTTATTATTGGCGAAAAAGAAAATGATATATTTAAAATTCAAAGGGTCCACAAGAATGTTCATTCGTTAAATGATTAGATCCTAATAAACGCATTATGGAAGTCTGATTTCAGGCTTCTTTTTTTTTCTCTTAAATTTCTTCTCTTACATGTCTTGTATTTATATCTTTCCACTCTCGAGGGAGGACAGAACTTTTCAATTTAGAAGAATTCATAACATTAATGTTCACTTATAAACTTTATTGTTATTTTTATTTTATCAGCTTACCACTAAAAAACCCGCAAAGCCGCAGGAAATAAGTTAATCACATAATTGAAAGTTTCTAAAATTTTACAACTGCAGGGGGGAAAGCTTTCCCCCCATTCTGTTGCA
>ERZ773359.5395-NODE-5395-length-12285-cov-571.301554_pt1 | contig 12285 bp, 12 predicted proteins | sample MGYA00374955_ERZ773359 | MGnify/ENA primary metagenome ERZ773359 (study PRJEB29098, sample SAMN04486028) | biogas fermenter metagenome | study: EMG produced TPA metagenomics assembly of the Biogas fermentation microbial communities from Germany - Plant 4 DNA1...
CTAAAATCCACTCTTATAACCTAGAGGGGTGGAATTTACTTTTGCAATTGAGGCAATCCAAATAAATCTCAAAAAAAGTAAATAAAAAATCAAAATATTTGTATATTTATGCTATAATATATTATAGAATTTAATGAAAGTGGTGATATTATGAGTAATTTAAAAGATCTAGACTGGGGTAACCTAGGATTTAGTTACATAAAAACTGACTGGCGTTACATTTCTATTTGGAAGGATGGACAATGGGATCAAGGTAAACTAGTAGCTGATAATAAATTAACTATTAGTGAAGGATCAACAGCCCTACATTATGGTCAGCAATGCTTTGAAGGCTTGAAGGCTTATAGAACTAAAGATGGCTCTATTCAGCTTTTTAGACCTGATGAGAATGCGAAAAGAATGAATAACACCTGTCGAAGACTGTTAATGCCAGAGTTACCAGTGGAAAAATTCATCGATGCAGTAATGCAAGTGGTTAAAGCTAATGAGTCGTATGTACCACCTTATGGTACTGGAGCTACCCTCTATTTAAGACCTTATTTGATTGGAATAGGTGATAATATTGGAGTTAAACCTGCTCCTGAGTACCTTTTCGGCGTTTTTTGCGTACCGGTAGGACCTTACTTTAAGGGAGGACTAACACCTGTTAACTTTTTAGTTACCGATTATGATAGAGCTGCTCCCCACGGTACAGGATCTGTAAAAGTAGGTGGCAATTATGCCGCAAGCTTACTTCCTCATGAGGAAGCTGCCAAAAAAGGCTTTGCTGATTGTATATACTTAGATCCAGCTACCCATACTAAGATAGAAGAAGTTGGTGCTGCCAATTTCTTTGGTATAACTAGAGATAATAAATTTATAACTCCATATTCCAATTCTATTTTACCTAGTATCACAAAGTACTCATTAATGCACATTGCAAAGGAATATATGAACCTAGAGGTATTGGAACAAGATGTTTATATAGATAAGCTTGATATCTTTTGTGAAGCAGGTGCCTGCGGTACTGCTGCAGTTATAACCCCTATTGGAGGAATACAATATAAGGATAAGTTCCACGTGTTTTATAGCGAAACAGAGGTTGGCCCAATTACTACTGAATTATATAATACTTTAACTGGTATTCAATTTGGTACTGTTGAAGCCCCTGAGGGTTGGATTTATAAAGTAAAATAGTTTACCGATATTCTAATGCCAAGGATTCAGCTATAATTATGGCTGTGTCTTTGGCATTTAACTTTTCCTATACATTTAAAGCAAAATGCTTTATAATCTAACTATATAGGTTTTTAGGAATTATACTATTATACTTTATTAATTTTTGCAATTTGAGGGGATTTTATTATGAATACAGGACTACCTACAACTAAAAAGACCTTTGTTAAAAAACTTACAAGTGGATATAGCTTAAGAAAAGACGGCAAATTACTTAGAAATATCGATCCTATGAGAAAACTATTACCATATCTGTTTAAGAGCAGAAACGGAAGTATTGTTCACGCACCAGAAACTCTTGAATTTGATAATGCTAGAGAATTTATAAAAAAAGTAACTCGGGAAAATCCAGAGCTAAGTATAGGTACTTTTGAAATAATAATTGCTGCCTTAGTAAGAACTTTATCTCAATATCCTTACTTAAATCGCTTTGTGGCAGGAAAAAAGCTTTTTGCTAGGAATGACCTTTCTATTTCTTTCATCGTGCTAAGATTAGAAAACGGTGAATACAGAGAAACTAATGCAAAGGTATTCTTTTCTAAAGAGGATACTTTATTCGATGTGGCAAAGAAAGTTAATGAACAAATAAAGTTATGTCAATCCGGATCTGATAAGAGTGACGATGCTCTTATGAGTATGGTAACTAAATTACCTTCACCTATTATAAATTTGGCCGTAACATTAGCTAAAAAATTTAGTGATTGGGGACTGCTCCCTAGGAGTTTTATAGAAGCTGTGCCTCTATATTCAACAGCATATATTTCAAATTTAGGCAGTATAGGACATGATGCTTTAAATCATCATTTATATGAATGGGGTACCACTTCACTATTTTTGACTATGGGAAAACTAAAGAGAACTAATGAGATTAATAAATATGGTCAGGTAAATATAAAAACTTCCTTAGATATTGTTGTAACTTTAGACGAGCGCATTGCTGATGGTATTTATTTAGTTAAGGCTCTTAAGTATTTTAAGAACATAGTAAAACATCCTGAAAAATTATTAGAGCCACCTAAAGTTGTAGTTGAAGATGATGGCATATAATTTATAAATGCTATTTTTCGCGGATTTATTATCTTTTGTTTAATATCTTAAAGTAAAAAAAGGAGTTAACAAACTCCTTTTTTTATTATTCTCTATTTTTATATTCTGTGTGCAACAGTGCATGTGCCATATGGCTATTTGGATGCTCTAAGAATTCATTATAAAGCTGTTTAATCATAGGATTTTCATGAGACTTTCTAATAGGCATATTTGAATCTGCGTTATATAGAGCTTCCATTCTCTTTTTTAATACCTCTCTATTAGCTCTGATAAATGGTTGACCTCCACCATCTATGCAACCTCCAGGGCAAGCCATAACTTCTATGAAATCATATTTGCACTTTCCTGCTTTAATGTCATCCATTACTTTTTTAGCATTACCTAAGGAAGATACTACTGCTATATTTAAATTAATATCATTCAACTTAACACTAGTTTCCTTAATTCCTTCTAGGCCTCTTACCTCATTAAATTCTAACTTGCCTAATTCTTCACCAGTTAAAGTCTCATATGCTGTTCTTAGCGCAGCCTCCATAACTCCTCCACTGTTACCAAAAATTACTCCAGCTCCAGTAGATTCTCCTAATGGATTATCAAATTCTTCTTCCTGTACATTTGTAATATCCATACCAGCTTCTTTTATCATTTTAGCTAGCTCTCTAGTAGTAATAACTATATCAACGTCTTTTACACCATTGTTACTAAATTCTTCTCTATTAGCTTCATATTTTTTAGCTACACAAGGCATAACTGAAACTACTACTAAATTTGCAGGTTCAATTCCTAACTTTTCTGCTAAATAGGTTTTTGCAATTGCTCCAAACATTTGCTGAGGTGATTTGCAGCTAGAAGGATAATCAAGCATATCACCATAGTTGGTTTCTACAAAATTTATCCAAGCTGGGCAGCAACTTGTAATCATTGGTAGTCTACCACCATTTTTCAGCCTGTCTATAAGTTCGTTAGCTTCTTCTAGGATTGTTAAATCTGCTGCAAAATCAGTATCAAATACCTTTTTAAAGCCTAAGGCTTTTAATGCTCCAACCATTTTCTTAGTTACATCAGTTCCAGCAGGCAAGCCAAACTCTTCACCTAATGCTACTCTAACTGCAGGAGCAGTTTGAACAATTACGTACTTATCCTTATCACTTAATACATTCCATACTTCATCATAATTGTATACTTCTCGTAAAGCGCCAGTTGGACATACTGCTAAACATTGACCACAGTAGGTACATTTAGTATCTACAAAAGGTTTGCTCATAAAGGATGATATCACTGTGTCAAAACCTCTATTAACAGGTGTTAATAGATGAACTTTTTGAATCTCATTACAAACTGTAGCGCATCTTCTACAAAGAATACACTTATCCATGTCTCTTATTACAGAAGGGGAAGATATATCCATAGGATATGTAGATATTTCTCCTTCATATTTTATTTCTTTAACCCCTAGATCTGCAGCTAGCTTTTGAAGTTCGCATTTTAAATTTTTCTCACATTTTAAGCAATCTTGAGGATGGTCTGAAAGTAATAGCCCAACTATATTTCTTCTAGCGTTAATAGCTCTAGGAGTATTAGTTTTTACAACCATTCCTTCAGTCACTGGAGTTGAACATGCAGGTGCTAAATTTCTTCTTCCTTCCACCTCTACTACGCAAACCCTACAAGTACCTTTACAGTTTTCAGTTTTGCCATCTTGCATATTCATATGACAAAGGGTGGGTATTTCAATATTTAATAGTTTAGCAGCATCTAAAATAGTTGCTCCTTCATGAATTTCAACTTCTCTATTATTAATTGTTATCTTTACCATAAAACCACCTCCTACGCCTTAACTATTGCCTTCACAGGACAAGAATTGAAACAAGCCCCGCATTTAATACACTTATCTTTTTCGATAACATGTTTTTCTTTTAATTTACCAACTATAGCATTTACAGGACACATTCTGGAACATTTAGTACAACCAACACACTTTTCAGTAATTTCATAGCTTAGTAATCCCTTACATTGACCAGCGGAACATTTCTTTTCTTTGATGTGTTCTTCATACTCATGCATAAAATACTTCATAGTGCTTAGTACTGGGTTAGGAGCAGTCTGACCTAAACCGCACAATGCTGTATCTTTAATAGTCTCAGCTAAAGATTCAAGCTTCTTCAAATCCATTATAGTAGCTTTTCCTTCAGTTATTTTATTTAAAATTTCTAGCATTCTCTTACTTCCTACTCTGCAAGGAGTACATTTACCACAGGATTCATCTACTATGAACTCTAAATAGAATTTAGCAATGTCAACCATACAGTTATCTTCATCCATTACAATCATTCCACCAGAACCCATCATAGAACCAATGTTAGTAAGAGAGTCATAATCTATAGGAACATCCAACATAGACTCTGGTATACATCCGCCAGAAGGACCACCTGTCTGAACGGCTTTAAGCTTCTTACCATCTTTTATTCCTCCGCCTATGTCATAGATAATTTCTCTTAAAGTTATTCCCATAGGAACTTCAACTAAACCTACATTATTAATTTTACCTGCTAGAGCAAAAACCTTTGTTCCTTTAGATTTCTCTGTACCTATCTTATTGAACCAAGAAGCACCCTCATTAATAATTTTAGGTATATTAGCAAAGGTTTCTACATTATTTACACAGGTTGGCTTGTTCCATAAACCCTTTTCTGCAGGGAATGGAGGTTTATTTGTAGGTTCACCACGGCACCCCTCAATTGAGTGAATTAAAGCTGTTTCTTCTCCACAAACAAAGGCTCCAGCACCTAACTTTATTTCTATATCAAAGCTAAAATCTGTTCCAAAAAGATTTTCTCCTAAGAAGCCATATTCTTTAGCTTGATTTAAAGCAATTTTTAATCTCTTTATTGCCAATGGGTATTCTGCTCTAATATAGATAAATCCTTTGCTTGCTCCAATAGCGTATCCTCCAATGGCCATTGCTTCTATAACACTATGTGGATCCCCCTCAAGTATAGATCTATCCATGAAAGCACCAGGGTCTCCTTCATCAGCATTACAAATTATATACTTTTCAGGGCTTTCGTAAGATTTTGCAAACATCCACTTCTTGCCTGTTGGGAAACCTCCGCCTCCTCTTCCTCTTAAACCAGACTCGGTAATTTCATTAATAACGTCATCTGGTGTCATAGAAGTAAGAACCTTTCCCAAAGCCTTGTATCCATCACAAGCTATATACTCTCTAATATCTTCAGGGTTAATAACACCACAATTTTTTAAAGCAATTCTTAATTGCTTCTTATAAAAGGACATTTCTTCTTTAGTGCTTACTTTTTTGCTTAATGTTGGTTCTTCGTATAATAATCTTTCTATTACTTCTCCTTCAACTATATGCTTGGATACAATTTCTTCTGCATCTTCTGGGGTAACATGTATATAAAAAACATTGTCTGGCAAAATATGAACTATAGGGCCTTTTGCACAAAAGCCGAAACATCCTGCTAAAACAACCTTTACTTTATCCTGTAAACCATGTTTTTCTATATTATTTTTGAGTTGTTCTAATATTTCATCTGATTTAGAAGAAAGACAACCAGTACCTTGGCAAACCATTATATGTCTTTCACTAACCTCTTGGCTAAGTTCTTTTACTTTTCTTGCGGCAACTAAATTTTTATATTTTTCTGCTAAAGAATTTAATTCTACTAAGCTCTTTACCTGACACATATTATCACCCCCGTTATTTATATTCATTAAGGACTTTCTCTACGTCCTTTTTGGTAAAGTGCCCATAAACTCTATTATTAACCATTACTACTGGTGCTAAACCACAAGCACCAACACATCTAAGGGTATCAATAGTGTACAAGCCATCCTTAGTTGTCTCACCTTCTTTGATGTTCAGACGCCTTTTGAATTCTTCTACTATTTCACCTGAACCTTTAACAAAACAAGCCGTTCCAGTACAAATATTGATAACATATTTACCCTTGGGCTCTGTGGTAAAAAAGGAATAGAAGCTTATAACTCCATATACCTTTGAAACTGGGATACAAAGTTTCTCAGCTACAAAATTTTGAACTTCTTCTCCTAAATAACCAAAGAGTTCTTGAGCTTTGTGAAGTACTGAAATTAATTCACTTTCTTTGTAGTCGCGCTCTTTCATGTAGTCTTCCAATTCTTTAAATCTTGGATCCATGCACATAATTATTACCTCCTATATGGTTCTATATCCCTACATACGATATTATATCAAATTGTTAATCTTTTCACTATATTTATTTCCAAATAATATTTGAATAAGCAAAAAAATTGCTAGTAGTACTGTAAAATACTATTAGCAATTTATATAATATTACAATTTTACCGATTTTATTACGTTATTTTGGGAAATAATATTAATTTCACCTTTTTCTTTAGAGTATTCAACCTTATCATCACCTATTATCATAATAGGTTCTTGACCAAGCGCATAAAATATATCATCAGCTAAGGTTTTAGTAAATTCTATTTTATCTTGGTCACAGAGATCTTCCCAAGTAGTTTTTTCCATGTCTAAAATGCTATAAACATCTGTAATATTTGATAATCCATCTGCAATTTCTTCAATTATTCTTTTATATTCTCTTGAAAATTGTAATGCCATCTTTAAACTATCCTTTCGTTTTGAAGCATATTAAGTGCATCTTCTCTTTCTCTACTAAATCGATTATATACACTTTTCCTAACGTCAGCTGAACTGCTTCTGAAATATATGTTAACTTTTTGTCTTTCATTATATATTTCATTGATTATATCCTTATCAGATGCATTTAAATTTGCTTTTGAGAATAAATTAACAGCTCCATTTACTCCATGTTGTACTGCTGTAGACCATAAAACATTTTTTAAGGCATTAGATCTGCTATTAATATCAAAATTATAAGATTGTTTCAATTTTTCAGCAGCTCTATCATAAAAAGAATTTTTAACATAGTTATATTGTAAAACCAAAAAACCTTCATTATCAATTTTCGCTATAGATTGCCATGCATTATCAAAATTGCTTCCAAAAGTATTTCCATCCTTTGCCTTAGCCTGAACTAGAATATTATAATATTCATATTTTGAATCTTTTAAAGAATTAATAAAGGAATCTAAAGAACCAGTTTTTGAAGAAAATTGCCAAGCGCCATAGGATTTACCTCCATAATCTCCCGGATTGTTAGCTATAACCCCTGCTCTTCCATTAGATTCATACTTTGCCGATAAGGCACCAAGACTTGAATCATTAACATAGCTTTTATATAGATTATTAACTTTATAATTATTTTCTAAATATGTTCTTGAATTCATATTAAGAGAGCTTATTAAATCTAAAGATGAACCTAAATTTATATCATTCTCTTCACTAATTTGAGATAACAATAAAGTACTCATTAAACAGTTGGAGCTTGTACTACTTCCCTCAACCATCATTTCATATATCTTTTGGAATGCTATAATAGCTAATTGCTTCTCTGCTTCTACCTGGCTATTAGCTTTGCTATTAGATAAACCGCTAGTCATTAACTGTGATATATAACTAATCTGTAAAGAGGTATTATCCATTTTACAGCCTCCTCTTTCTAAAACTGTTTGAATTTCATTAATTTTGTCTAAATTATATCACAATTTTCTTTATAGATAAAGAAAATATAATGATATGTCATAATATACCCTTTTTTATGATATAAATATTTTTATTAGCTTCGAATAATTATACATAAAAAAAAGTATTTATTCTTGAATTAATTTTATTTTTATAGTATTCTGATTATTAGATTATTATCTAGCGATACCCACTCAATCTAATTATAATTTTTTAATATTAGCATGATTATGTAGAAAGGTTGACAAATTTATGAGTATGAAATTTATTAAAAAACTACCTACAGCGGAGGAAGTTATAAAAGATATACCACTTAGCAAGGAATTGGCAAAAGTAAAAAAGGATAAAGATCTTGAAATCGAAAAAGTATTTAAGGGAGAAATTAATAAGTTTATTTTAATTATAGGTCCATGCTCTGCTGACAGAGAAGACTCTGTATTAGACTATGTTTACAGATTGGCAAAGGTACAAGAGAAGGTGAAAGATAATCTTATATTGATTCCTCGTATATATACTAATAAGCCAAGAACAACTGGTTTAGGCTATAAAGGAATGGCACATCAACCTGATCCTAATAAAGCTCCTAATATTGAGGAAGGTATCAGAGCAATTAGGAACTTGCATCTGAAGGCTCTATCAGAAACTCATATGGTTACTGCAGATGAAATGTTATACCCTGAAAACTACTCTTATTTAGCTGATTTACTAAGTTACGTAGCTATAGGAGCTAGATCTGTAGAGGATCAACAACACAGATTAACCGTAAGTGGAATGGACATACCTGTTGGCATGAAAAATCCTACTTCTGGAGATATTACTGTTATGCTCAACTCAGTTGTAGCAGCACAAAACTCTCATACTTTTCTTTATAATGGGTATGAAGTTGAAACTTCAGGTAATCCTTTATGTCATACTATTTTAAGAGGTGCAGTAGATTCATATGGCAGAAATATACCAAATTATCACTACGAAAACCTTCTTGAATTAGCAACAGCATATGAAGAGAGAGAACTAGCTAATCCTGCTATAATAATAGATACAAATCACTCTAATTCTATGAAGAAATTCTATGAACAGCCGAGAATAGCCAAAGAAGTACTGTTCAGTAGAAAGTGGGATTCAAAACTAAAAGGATTAATAAAAGGATTAATGATAGAAAGTTATATAGTAGAAGGTAGCCAAGATATTAATTGTCATGTATATGGAAAATCAATAACTGACCCTTGTTTGGGCTGGGAAGATACAGAGAAGCTAATATACTATATTGCAGAAAATGTTTAATTATTGTCTAATTATGAAAAAATAAATCATATTTAAAACCATGAGACTTATAGAACCTTACTATAGTCCCATGGTTAATTTTTATTTTAAGCCTTTAATTTTTCCGCGTAAAGCTTTAATTCTACCATTTACGTATTCTATTAACTTGTTTTCATCATCTTTGAGTTCTATAGGAGCCTTAGCCACTATATCTATTATATCTAATTTATTTCCTTTTATTTGATTTGCAATTATAAGAGCTAGACATCTATTTTTAGCCTCCCAATAGGCTTGATTAAACTCCGTTGCTTGCCACTTATTATAATAACCCTTTTCTATTCCGAATTGAAATAAATCAGCTGCTGCTTCTACTTCTTCTAAGTCTTCTGCTTGTAGTGTCTCTTTTATAAGTGCATCAAATGATTTCACCCTATCACCTCTTCAATATAAATCTAGAAATATTTTGGATTATACAAAGCATTATATTCACAAATTAGCTAGTATAGTAGTATATATTTTATATCTGAAATTTTTATCCTAAAAATTCCGGATTTTCTATATGATCTGCTCTTATAGCTTTTTGCAATATTGTAAAATTAATTTTAGCATCTTCCTCTTCTAAATTAATAGGATATTTACTTTTGCATGATTTACAGTATAAGTATTCCTTAGACTCTGACTTTTCTCTATTATCAAAAAGAAATGGCAATTCCTCAGTTTTTTCTAAATTTTCATCTCTACTATTATTATTTATTTTATAAGTATAAATATATGTTACCTTTCTCTTAATTTCAAATTCCTTTCCATTACATTTAGGGCAATGTATGTTGCTGTTTAATTCCATCTCTTAACTTCCTCTCTTTTTCTTTAAGCAAATTAATTATAATTTAAAATATTTGAACTTATGATTGCTCCATTTAGTTATTTGGTCTTTAATTTGATATATGCTATATTATTTCTTATATATATTTTTTTATCCATTGTTAAATGTATAACTCAGCTTAAAGAAAAAACTTACTAATTTTATATGAAATTTAAAAATCTGAACCTTTTATTTTAAAGCCATTAATTTCAACATCTTCGTCTAACTCTATAAGCAAGCATTTCTTGCCATGCTTATTTTTAATCTGCTTAATTTTACTTAAAGCTCCAGGTACTATACTAATACTTGCCTTCTCACTTTCAATTTTAACTGATTTACTTTTTAAATCAGGTAAAATATTATCTACTTTAAAATCAAAATTAGAATTACCTATAGTTGCTTCATAGGCTTCTTCTAATTTTTCTATTCTTTCATCATCTATTCCACTACCTGCTAAAACACTTTTCACATCTTTAATTGTTAAGAGAGCTTCTTCTCCTTCTTCCATATCCTCCGCCTTTAATGCTATATTCTCATATATAGTTTGCATAGTTTCAGGCTCTATTTCATCGCCTACTACCTCTTTAATAATTGAATTAAAGCAATTTTTTTCTTCTGTAGCAGTGATTTTTATAGTTCCATTTAACACATTTTCTATAAAATCTAAATTAACTTCATTGTTTTTACCTGAGTAATACATAACATGATTAACATCTGAATAATTATTATTGAAGCAAGGGAACATGAATCCATCCATAGGGGAATTCAAATTTACTACTGCATCCAAAGAAGAATTAGTTCTAAATTCTTTATTTATATAGTCAAATTGAATTGCTTTTTTTGGATATTCTACCTTATTAATGCTACCTAAGATAAATTTAAAGGAATAAACATTATCATCTTCCGCTTCTTCAGCTTCTATACTTCTTTTTTTTGATCCCTTCCAGTACTCTCCAAAAACAAAGGTAATTACTATATCATTTTCATATTTATAATTATTGGCTAGCTTATTCACAAATGTTTCTAGAGCCATATATTTTTCCTCATCACCCTCACTCTCTAAGGCAGTATATAGTAGTTTTTGAGAGTTATCTTCAAGCTCAGTATTTAAAAAATTCAGCTGGAAAAGCTTTGTATCTAACGCACCTGATAAAATCTTTTTGAAATTTTTTATGTATAGCTCTTGTGCCTCATCATCTAACATATTGAAATTCTTCACTTCTTGATGAATTATTTCTAAATTATCTTTTTTTAAATAGATGTTGTATAAGTTATTAAATTGAAGCATGGTGCTTCCGATTTTCATATGTTTTCTCATATCAGCTAAATCTTTTTTTATCATTGTTTTCTACTCCTTACATATAGTTTTTAGTGAAAGGCATACCATCTTTAAATTTATCATAAAGATTATTATAATACAAATTAATTACATTAAAAAAAACAGCACTAGGCTGTTTTTTTTGATGTTATAGTATTTAATCGGGCTCCATCCATGTACTTCGATGAAAAATTATATCCATCTCCTAATTGAGATAAGAAGCTTTCCAACCATACTTGCCTTAAGTCATAAAAGTGTTGAACATTTCCTCCTACTGCTTTCCAGTTATCGCTATGTATACACTGTCTAGAAAGCCATATGAATTTATCTTTTCCTTCTTCTATTACTTGATCCACTGCATCACAAGGCATGCCTTCTAAAATATAATCATTTATAACCTTATATGCCTCTTGTGCTGATGAAACTTCATAGCTTTCATTAGCCTTTTTACCCTTGTCCTCACCATCCTCTTTAAAAATCTCTTCTAGACTTTTTATATATTCAACTTTTTTTGATAATATATTTGTAATCCAAGCAGCCATTCTGGACTCAGTCCTTGATATTTTATCTTGTAGCCATCCGTGTATGTTAGATTCATCAATAATTTTTTCCAAAGGCTCATCCCCTGTAGTAGGTCCAAATTTACTAATTATATCTGATTTCCAATCTGCAGCCTCAAGTAAGCCTTCTTCATAAGCCCACTTCTCTATTTTATTTTCTAATTCCTCTGAATATCTTATTTTATTAAAAAGCCAATAATGAATTTTCCCTAAGTACCTACTCATCTTTTTCCTCCTAGATTTTCAAACTTCAATTTCATAATTTTTATTTAGTTTACTTCAAAGAAATTATATCATTCATCTAAAGAGGAAGCTGTATCATAAGTTACCTTTAATTAATTTTGCTAAAAGTTAAATATATATAAATATTTTATTTATTCAGAAAGGATATCTGAAAATTCCAATTGGATAT
>ERZ773359.5396-NODE-5396-length-12284-cov-11.433314_pt1 | contig 12284 bp, 9 predicted proteins | sample MGYA00374955_ERZ773359 | MGnify/ENA primary metagenome ERZ773359 (study PRJEB29098, sample SAMN04486028) | biogas fermenter metagenome | study: EMG produced TPA metagenomics assembly of the Biogas fermentation microbial communities from Germany - Plant 4 DNA1...
TTTCACCACATCATAAGCAGGCTTTTTGCTTCCATCATTACGGATCAGGCCCCAGCCAGTTTCACATGGGCAGTCTGACTCACCGCAATAAAAGCAGTGGGTAGAGTCACTCATGCAAAAGATAACAGCGCCTCCCAAGTGTTTGTTTTCCATAAGTAGTGGTAAGAGTTGAGCAAAGAATGCAGCCTGCCCTTCTTCGGTATGTGGAATATCATTTTTTACCGGCCATTTTTTGAGAATATGAGGCATACTACTCATCACACAGTTCAGCCTGTCCTCTGGTGCACATGCCTTAACTCTATCTGCAATTCGCTCGGGCAACTTATCAATCAATGAACCCAAATCGGATATTGCATTCTCAATGCTGTCAAAACCGAGTGTTTTGAGGCATACAACCGCTTCAGCTTCTGGATCCTCCATCATATCGCCTTTTGAGGCAAAACCAAACTCCATGAGGATAATGGGTTTTTGAAGGATGCTATAATAATGGTCAATCTTTTCACAGTAGGTATCCGGCCCGCCACTACTCCAGGTACCATCATATAAATCCAGACCTATATAATCGCAGCCGCCTGTTTCCTCTTCAATCTGCATGCAAAGGGAAAGCCATTCATTGTTCAGGCTGTTGTGTCCCACGGCTGCTGACGGATTTCCCTGTTTGATGCCTTTTATACTTGCAACTAAAAAATCTTTGGCTTGTATTACATTGAGGGGTGCGCGAAAACCCTGTATGTGCATCTCATTGGTCGCCTGCCAGCAGATCTTGATATCTTTAAAATCTTCGGCTAAGAAAGCACAGATTTCTGTAACCTGAGCCAGACCTTCCCGGGTGGTTACATCTATGCCTGCTTGTATAAACATGAACGGGTAGGGTGTTATACAGATATTTGAGATCCCGTTTGCATCAAACATTCTGCTGCTTTTCTTAAAATCCAGATAGTGCTGTGAAAGCTTACCATCCGTGTCGAAGGGGAAAGGAACATCCCGTCTGACCCATTCGATTCCCGCTTCCTTGAGCAATGCTATATTGTTATTTGGGTGGCAGATGCCTTTGATAAATCCACCTGTCTTTTTATAAAGAGCTTGTAGATTTCTATTACTCATTTATAATAACCCCTTTTTTGTGTGATGTTGCGTCAAATGTAGTATATGAGGGATTGAAGTATCAAAATAAACCGTTAAATAAAACAGTATTTATTTAGGAATTGTTATTATCGGGAAAAAGGTAATAATTCAAACCTATAGTTTTTGGACTTCAAATAACGTATAATTTCGGGCAAAGCTTCCACTGTCGTAGTTTTACCAGGTGCATCATGCATCAGGACAACAACGCTGCTTTTACTTCCAATAGTATCTTTAAACCTTTTTACAAGTTTAGCCGGAGGTTGTGGTTTAACCTCTTCAGCATCACCATTTATACAATTCCAGTCTACATACAGGTATCCTGCTTTATTTACAGCCTTTCTGAATGGCGCCCGTTTTTTACCAAAGGATCCACCGGGGAATCTGGTGAGTATAAATGGTTTATCATCACCCAGAATTGACTGTAAAACCTTTTTGGTTCTATCCAATTCATTTAAGTAATTTTCAGTTTTTTTGTATATGCGTCTGAAGACGTGGGAATACGAATGATTGCCAATTCCGTGTCCTTCCTCGTATATCCTTTTGATCAAACCGGGATACTGCTCAGCATTGGAACCAAGTACAAAAAAGGTGGCTTTAACTTCTTCCTCTGCAAGTATATCAAGAATTTTCGGTGTAATACTTGGGGCAGGCCCGTCATCAAAAGTGAGGTAGACTACCTTATCTTCTCCAGGTCTGTAAATATTGTTCAATTCTTTCTGCCATGCGTCTATGTCAATTTCATCACTATCGTCTTGTTCTTTCTGTGCGTCAGTGGCATTATCTTCATCTTCCGCATCGTCAGTTGATTGTGTATCTTCTGTATTTTCATTCTCATCTGTATTCTCAGTTTCTTCATTCTTGTCTGGAATATTCTCCGAAGATGAATTTTGCTTGTATCCTTCTACGATGATATTGCCGGGCAATACTGTACTGCTGATATTCCCTATGCTATGTACTGATCCCTGAAGGACAGGTTTGACAACTTCTTTAACAGGTTCCTCAGATTCTGGTTCAGGTTCAGGATCTGATTCCTGCTCAGGATTTTGATAAGTATCCTGGTCCGGATTTTGGGAAACGGGTATATATGATTGGTTGTTTTCTGATTTCGAAAAGGCAGGTTCCATAGCGATGGATATGTCTGTAAAATCAAACAGGGAAAAACTTAACATTGATAGGATAAATAATACCTTGATTGGTGTTAACTCATATTTCTTAACCCAGCCCCCGCGCACATTGATTCCCCTTCTATATATTGTTTTATGTCTCTGTTTATACCTTCATTATAATCGCATAAAAAAACAATTTGTATCATTTTTCTAAAATTTAATAATATTTCACATTGGCTTAATAATTGTAATAAAAAAGAAATAAAGTCAATATGTGACCGATAAGTGCATTTGAATTTCTGGAATTTTGTTGGGATTATGTTAATACTTCGTGATAAATGGTATAATGTTTTTCAAGGATTGAGCTTATGCCCTGTTTATATTATACTGCTTATTATACTTATATGAAATATCAAGCTTTAAATGAGTACATTTTGACAAGGCAGGTAACACGATCTTTGATAGAACAAGTTGAGGAGGTTTGATTGTGCTAAAAGTTGACTACCTGGTATCCGGAGGAATAATCACAAATTATAAATGTTCATCAAAGTGCAGGCACTGCAGCTATTGCAGTTCCCCGCAGTGGCCTGACGATTATATGACTCCAACCATGGCTGATGAGGTGTTTTCTATACTAAGAAGATTGGGCTGTCATTCTGTTCATATCGGTGGCGGTGAACCGCTTCTTAAACCTGATAAAATTCTGGATGTTCTTAAAATGGCTGAAAAAAACAATATTGACATAGAATACATTGAGACCAATGCATCGTGGTACAGGAATGAAGCGACTACAAAAACTGTTCTCAGGGAGCTTAAAGATCACGGTGTACACACACTGCTTATATCTATAGATCCATACCACAATGAGTATATACCATTTTGGAAAGTGAAGGCATTAATTAAGGCTTGCTCAAAGGTAAGGATGAATGTATTTCCCTGGCTTATGGAGTTTTGGGATGACATTGATGCGATGGATGACCGCAAACCCCATTCACTTGATGAGTATGCTTTAGTTTATGGCGAGGATTATCTGGCGCAGCTGCCTAATAGATACGGGCTTGGTTTGAAAGGACGGGCTCTGAAGACGTATAAACCTATGATGGGAAAACAGTCTTTTCAACGAATTCTTGAAGAATCAAGACCCTGCAGACTATTAGCGGGTGTTTATCACTTCCATGTTGACTTGTACGGCAACTTTATTCCCCAGTCATGTCCGGGGTTTGCAATTCCCTTAAAAGAACTGCAGTATGGAGCCGATTCTGATAAATACCGGATATTTCATAGTTTGGAGTCCGTAGGCATAGCAGGTTTTGCCGATTTGGTGATAAAGGAATATGGGTACAAGCCAAAAGCTGAATATGCGGGGCGATGCGATCTTTGTTATGATATGCGGAACTATCTGGTTTTGGAGTTAGGGCTGGATCTTCCTGATCTAAAACCGGAAGGGCATTATAAGTATGTTTGATCGTGGGCATCTTTTGGATTTATTATGTGGCATAGCTTCTTAACGGTTAAATTTGAAACTCATTTACCTCGGTATAGTATTTTTATAGTATGCTTTCTATGGAACAGTTTTGGGAAAAATGGGGGAGTACAAGAGGATGTATTCCCCTTAATTTATTGAGAGGGTATGTTGCTTAGATTGAAAATAAATAAGGCACTGCAGATATGGTTCTGCAGTGCCTGTAAGCATTACTCATGATGTTGTGCGTCTTCTTTCGTTTTGTGAACGGTGCCGTGGGGATGTTCAGGGGGTGCATATATGGAGTATAGTTTTATCGGTATGTGTCCGGTATTTATAAGGTTATGCCATTTACCGGCAGGGATAAATACTACATAGTCATCCCATACTCTTCGCCTATAGTTAAGATTATCTTTATCATCTCCCATCAGAACCAGACCATGCCCCTGTTCGATGCGTATAAATTGGTCAACATCGGGGTGCATTTCCAAACCTATATCTTCTCCCGGATTGATTTTCATCAAAGTAAGCTGCAGATATTTTCCCGTCCATAAAGCCAGACGGAAGTTGTCATTTTGCAATGCAGCATGATGAATATTGACTACAAACGGCTCATTTCCATAGTCTTTTAAGTGGATGTATTCTTTCCAGTAGCCCGGTGTATATGCCGGCCGATCCATCCAGGGATGATAACCGTAAGTTGAATATACGTACCTGTCATGATGATCAGGTGGATAAGGATAATAGCGATGATAATACATGGTGTACCCTCCTTTCGATTGATTTGAATATCATTTTTGTTTGCTGATGATGCAAAAAGATTTATGGATGTAATTTCTTAAAGCTTATTCCTATAGTTTATAATACGTGATATATATTCTGGGTGTGTTTAATTAAATATTTAAGTCATACGCATTGATAATACTTAGACCATGATAAGCCGGCTGAAAGGGGAGGAGTATAATATATAACAAGCCTCCTGAAGGATAAATTCAGGAGGCTTGTTTTTTTATCTTGGCTTAATTTTAAACGCTGTATACTAACTGCTTATCTCTAGTTCCTTGACCAAAGCCGCAGCCATAAAAGACACGGCGTAAGATGTACACATGTTAAAATAATATCGGAAATTGATACCTGAACCAGCGGAACTGATTGGTATGGCTCCTCGTCCAAACACATCTTTTCCCGTGTATTGGTGTCCTATGCACCAGTATAAAGCTTTTCTGGCACTGTTGAGATATTTGCAATCACCGGTTATCTCATAGAGCTCATACAAGAGAAAGCTCCAAAGTGCAGTCGATTTTTCACAAATACCCCCGGTGCCTATTCTTTCATTGCAGTCTTTTAAATGCATATCCCATTTTCCATCGTTCTGCTGTTCAGAGATAATGTTATCTGCCATTTTCCTTGCTTTTTCCAGATACTTACGGTCACCGAGCATTTTGTATGAATTAATAAGACCAATCATTGCCCATCCAAATCCTTTTGTATTATAAGATGTTTTCTCAATCTTCTGTATTGATTTCCACCATATTCTATTCCAGTAACCGTCTCCTCTTTCAAACACATCAATTAATCTATCGATATAATCCCTGGCAATATCGGAAATCCATGATTCAGGCAAAACTTTATACAGCTCAGCAAACCCTATCATACCAAAACCAGATTCATCCATTATCCAGTCTTTCCATTCATTTTCAGCAGTTATATAGTCCTGTTCAATGATTATGTCATAAGAATCGAGGATTCTTCCTGTTTCCTGTACCATTAATTTGGTTGCTTCAAGATATTCCTCATTTCCCGTAGCCCTATAAAGTGGCATCCAGCCATATCCTGCCATGAAAAGACCATCTGCAGGAGACAGGAATCCCGAAGAACCTTCTTCATACTGGAGATCTGCATCAAATCTGCACATAAGCAAACCATAGGCAGGGTGGCTTTTGTCAAGCATCTGGAATTTAAGACTTGACCGGCCTATTTCATCTGCGAGTTTAAGCAGTTGTCCCTTATCATACTTTGAGGCAAGTTCTCCGGATTTTTCAGCATCCAGTAAAGCCCTGATTGCGATACTCCACGTCCATATCCATGTAGGATGCCTGAATATTCTTTCATCGTAATCGTAATAAAGATAAAGTCCTTTATATGCCTTACTTCTCTTGTTTTTTACCTGTGATCTTTCAAGAAAGCCAATCGCTTCTTCCAATGCTTCAACAACGCGCTCTCTTTTTAGTGATGCAGGCTTAACAGCAGTATAAATGTCGGTGTTTTCGCTGTCATCATTAAATTCAGCTTTTCCAATTTCAATAAAGGAGTTATCAGCCTTAACCCCGATTGCAACAATCTCACCGGACCATCTTTCTGTTAATAGCCTTACCTCTAAACTCAAGCTGTCTTTTGACGAAACATCTATCTCTTTTATTACATAAAATCTTTCAAGAACATTTTTGGAATCCACAAAAAGCTGATTCTCCCAGTATTCCAGATCATCCGCATCAAAAACCACCTTACTTGCAAGGGGTTTTCTGCAGTTCCTAAACATTTTATTTAGCAGACAGTACTCCTCGTTTGTATAATTACTTCCCGAGAACTCTGCTACACCCTTCATATCGTCATCCAGATCAATATCAATGACAGGGAAGTATATCTCATGAAGAGGATATTTTTTCTTAAGATGATCGTATCTTTCCGGAATCTTATCATTGGGTGCTATATCGGTTGCTTTGGACATAGGACTGTTTTTTGTGCTTTTGAAAAGTATCCTTATTTTATCGAGGTTTGCAATGTTGTTAAAACAAATTTTAATTAGATTCCTCTCTTTTGTACAGCTAAATTTAACCACTGGCAAATCGCCTCCTTTATTATACTACTTATTGAGAGCTTCTTAATTATAAAATAGAACGGATTATTCACTGTCTTTTACATTTTTCATTTGATCTAGAATCATTAAGTTGGTGCGTTTGACTCCGGCAATAAATTCTTGCCAGGGGTTGTCATAGCGATCATACAATCCATAATTGCCCCGCAAACCTTCGCCTTCGCTGTGATAGTCATAAAGGGCAAACCAGTGTGTGCCGACCATATATGGCCGGTTAAATGCATCGGTTACAAATGCTTCATAAGCCTCAGCCCGCCTGGTCTGGTTTTTTACTATAACATTCTGTGCTCCATTTGTGTTGCGAACAAATCCATAATCACTGCCGGTACAGAAGGAGAATTCAGTTATCATAATAGGTTTTTGTGTTAATTCATATACATGATCAAGATAATCAGCAGGAAACTTCATAGAGTAGAAATTGAGAGATGCAACATCCACATATTTAGCCATAACTTTTAACACTACGTCAGGTGCACTGACACCAACAAGCCTGCAACCAAGATTTAGCTGTCCTGGAGCGTACTCATTAAGTATTGAAGAAGTGGTGGAAAAATATTTCTCGGCAATAATTTCGAGAAATTCTGTCTTGTCAGCAATAAATGCGCTGTTTTCTGCCCTATACTGCTTTGCCCATAATAAATCTTCGAAGCTGCTGTATTCACTTTGCCATACACGGTTTAGTTCTTCAATTGTCTTATGCTTATTCCGAAGGAATGAAACCCATGCTTTTTTACCTGATGCATCATGGGGAAGACGGATGTAGTCGTCTACAAGTGCAGTGCTGTTCCTGCCGGCTCCCTGATCGTCCTTTCCCCATTCGCCTACCCTGCCCCACCAATGGAGTTCATTATCTGTAAAATATCCAATCACGCTTCTGTTGTCTTTTAACGGATTTCCTGTTTCACGATCGAAAAACTCGGTCATAACTGTATAAACGGAAGATTCGAAGCTGTCATCAAATACATCAGGAAAACCAACTCCCCAAACGTGATTAACCTTTTTTGAATACTTTGTCATTTTGAGCTCGATGGTTTTCGGTACATTATTAGACCAGTAATACTTATCGTGCCATGCTCCCAGAGTGTTAAAACCCATGTCATTTAGATCTTTTAGTTTTTGACTTGCCCACTTCTTAAACCAGTCGCGGTCACCCCCATATTTTTCAATAATCCTGTTTTTGCTTTGTCCGATATAGCAAACAACACAGTCTACACCAAGGGAATAAAACGGATTTCCGTCGGGATCAATGAAAAACCAATGATCACCAAGTTTTTTTACCGTGAAATACCTGGACATATATAAACCTCCATTCTTTTTATGATTTGATTTTGCTAAAAGAATAAAACCGGATTTGTTATATAACAGTGAAAGGCTATAAGTAGCTTTATTAGATGATAATCCAATAAAACTAAAATAGTAAGTACAAAATTTTTGGTTAAGGGATATAATTTTGGAATCAGAAAACTTTCCAGGTGAAAAATGGGGAAATCGGGTTCAGGATTTTATATTTACCAAAATATTTAACCCATATCCCAAATTTAGATACTTTATATTTTTTTGTGCATAGCTTATATTAAAAAAAGAAAAGCCCTATGAAAATTATAGAACAGAAATTCATTTTTATTTAAAGTCGGCAGGAAAAGGCATGCTTTGGTTTGTAAAAAAGCTATTATCTAAAATATACTGCTATCATTACATATTATATGGGGGAAATATCAATGAATCCTGTTAGTAAAAATGTTGCACAAATGAGAATAAAACATCCGAAATTTTATAAATTTATCAATACTTTATCTGAACAGAAATACCTGCAGGTAATGGCAATACTAGGACTTATATGGATGTTTATTTTCTGCTACATGCCCATGTATGGATTACTAATTGCCTTTAAGGATTATAATATAGTGAAACCTGTGTCCGAAGCACCATGGGTTGGGTTTGAGCATTTTATCAGGTTCTTCCAGTCTGAAGATTTCCCACGGGTTATGAGAAATACAATAGCTATCAGTTCTCTTAAGCTTATCATTGGCTTTCCCTTGCCGATAATATTTGCTTTATTTTTAAATGAGTTAACATCGTTAAAGTTCAAAAAGGTTGTACAGACTATTTCATACCTACCTCATTTTATTTCGTGGGTTGTTCTTGGAGGAATACTTCTTTCATGGCTTGCGGATACCGGTATTGTTAATCAAATATTAGTCAAGCTTGGTATATTGAAAGAGCCTATATTCTTTATTGCAAAGCCCGAGTATTTCTGGGGGATAACGGTAGTATCAGATATCTGGAAGGAGCTCGGGTGGAGGAGTATTATATATATAGCAGCTATAGCAAGCATTAATCAAGAATTGTATGAAGCGGCAGAGATTGATGGAGCTGGGAGATTTCGAAAAATGTGGCATGTCACTCTTCCCGGAATTAGTATAACAATAGCGATTTTGTTTATCCTTCAATCGGGAGGGCTTCTGCAGTCAAATTTCGATCAGATATTTGTATTAAGAAATTCACTTAACTTTGAAACAAGTGACGTTATTAATATTTATGTATACCGTATGGGAATACGGACGGGGAGACACGCATTTGCAACTGCTGTTGGTTTCTTCCAGTCGGTAGTTGCACTGGCACTGTTGCTCATCACAAACTGGGCATCTAAGAAGCTTTCGGGGACGGCATTATTTTAAGGAGGATAAAACCGATGGTGGGTATAAGGAGAAAGAAATTTGATACCTTTAATCTTTTTAACACTATAATTATGTTATTAATATGTTTTTTGACCCTTTACCCTATATACTATACATTAATAATGTCACTGAACGATGGTAAGGATGCCATGCAAGGCGGTATATACTGGTGGCCGAGGAAGTTTACACTGGACAATTATGCTGCAGTTTTTAAGAATACAGCAATATTTAATGCATTCATGATTACTATAGCAAGGACATTAATAACAACAACGCTTCATGTTTTCTTTACTGCAATGGTAGCGTATGCGTATTCAAAAAAGCATCTGATTGCCAGGAATTTCTATCTTGCAATAGGAACGATAACATTATTTTTCTCAGGAGGTCTGATTCCAACCTATCTATTAATGAAAGATCTTGGGTTGCTTGATAATTTTCTGATTTATGTTTTTCCCGGAATGTTCAGCTTCTATAACCTACTTATTATAACATCCTTTTACAGGACACTGCCTGAAGCGATGGAGGAATCTGCAAAAATAGATGGTGCAAATGATTTTATAATATTCATCAGGATTATACTACCGCTTTGTAAGCCGGTTCTTGCCACTATAGCACTGTTTGTTGGTGTTGCAAACTGGAATGATTACTTTACCGGAGTTATCTACATTCGTGATCCTCAGCTCAGGCCTATTCAGACATTTCTTTATCAGATAATAGCGGAAACCAATACAAGCTCAGAAATGATGCAGGCGATGCCGGCTGAGATGAAGGCTACTATGGGCATTACGCCTGAATCGGTAAAAATGGCTACGATGATAGTTACTACTGCGCCTATTGTATTTATCTACCCGTTTTTACAAAAGTACTTTGTGAAGGGTATGATGATAGGTTCAATAAAAGGGTGATATGGCAGATAATGTGTATCCGCACGTTCTGCGTGCTTGATGCAATATTATTTATAATATAAGTACTGGGGGGATTCAGATGAAAAAAAGAAAAAGTGTTATTAGGCTATTGAGTTTTCTTATGGTTCTACTTATGTTCACTACTCTGCTTACAGCCTGTGGCGGCGCGAAGGAACCGGAACAAGAAACTAGTCAGGAGCCAACAGAGGACCCAACAGAAGAGCAAGCTCAAGAAACTGAAACAGAAGTAGCAGAAACTCCGGAGACGCCTACAAGGCCCGAATTCAATTCAGGAACTGTTGAACCCACCTGGAAGAAAAACACTTCACCAATTACGATAGACTGGTATGTAAATCTATCATATGCCACTTACCGTTGGGGCGATATTGCAACAGATGCTATAACTGAAAAGACGGGTGTTACCGTAAATTTGACAAACCCTGTAGGAAACGAAGATGAAGCCATGAACACCATGCTTGCTTCAGGGGATCTGCCTGATGTCATCACCATATACAGGGAAGCTCCTCAAGTTATGACAATGGAAGAGAATGGTCTTGTATATGCACTTGATGAACTTGCCGACAAATACGATCCATATTTCTGGGAAGTGGCTTATCCCAGCATTGTAGGTTGGTTTACCCGTGAAGACGGTCACCTGTATGGATGGCCTTCCCATTCAACACCACTTGAGCTGATGGCCGATTCAAGCCAGGTAACAGGAAATACTTTATTCATGGTTCGCAGTGATATGTACGAAGCAATAGGAAGCCCTGACATGAGAACTATTGATGGTTTCAGGGATGCTTTAAGAGCTGTAAAGGAGAAGTTCCCTGAAGTAAATGGCCAGCCGACTCTTCTTTTTGGCGGACATGAGGCCAGTGACACATCATGGTGGGGTTTTGATGCATATCTTCAGGACTTCCTTGCAATTCCGTGGGAGACAGAAGACGGTAAATTATACGACCGTAGAACAGATCCTGAATATATAAGGTGGTTAAAGGCGTTCAGAGAGATGTATCATGAAGGATTAATTCCTAATGATCTGTTTATTGATAAGAATAAAGATATTGATGATAAGATTGTTCAGGGCCGCTATTTCGCATTGCTGCATCAGGCAATAGGTATAGGCAAACAACGACAGGTGATGGAAGCTACCGGTGGTGCTTACTATAAAGCAATTGATGGTATTTTTAACTCAAAACTTGAACAACCACAAATTCTTGCAGCCAATGTTATTAATGGATGGCTTATGAGCTTTATCACAAAGGACTGCAAGGATCCTGCAAGGACTATTCAGTTCTTCAGTTACCTTATAAGTGAAGAAGGTCAGAAAGATTGTGCACTTGGAGTAAAAGGCGAAACGTATGATACACAGGAGGACGGGGTAGACAGGTTGCTTCCTGAAATGAGGGAAATTAAGGAAAACAACAAGGATTTATGGTTAGAAAAGTACGGTGCCGGCGAATTCTATTATTTAATGAATCCTGGCATTTGGCAGCAGTGGAATTATCCTCTGGAAGAGCCTGAAAAGAGCAATATTGATTGGACAAAGGGTAAATCCAAGAGCCAGGCTGTGTACACTAACCTATATCCTCCGGCAACCACCGATGAAGGAATTGCATACAACGAGATAGAACATAAATGGGCACAGACACTTCCTAAGCTTATGACTGCCGAAACTGAAGAGGAATTTGACCGGTTACTACAGGAATTCATTGAATTTAGAGAAGCACACAATTGGGATGCTGTTCTTGAAATAATGAATGCAAATCTTGCAAAGAATAAAGCCAAATTGGGTATCGAATAAACCGTAAGACATAGAATAAATAGTATTAATTACCCCCGCGAACCCATCCCCTCCGGGCTCGCGGGGTTTAACTACACTTCAGCAATTGCAAAAATCCAATTAGTACTATATAAAATTTGTTTTATATATGTTATATTATTTTTAAAGTAATTAAACTATAACACGTGATGTTCACAAATCAAAATGGAGAGATGAATGAACATTATGGGCAATTACTTTTTTAGGCAACTGATCCTTTGGTTTAAAAACATAAAGTTTTTATCTGAAAGGTTGGGTCTTGCAAGAAAACTTATCCTCACATATGCAGTAGTACTTCTTATACCAAT